>Ga0081539_10000879_pt1 | contig 57604 bp, 52 predicted proteins | sample TabmetS4T2R2_FD_71023 | JGI IMG/M metagenome (GOLD analysis project Ga0081539, IMG submission 71023) | Tabebuia heterophylla rhizosphere microbial communities from the University of Puerto Rico - S4T2R2 | ecosystem: Host-associated > Plants > Roots > Rhizosphere ...
TGGGGACAACGCTGCGCGTTGCCCCCAGGGTCCACAGCCCCAACAACAACAGACCTGAACGAAATGAGAATTGTGTTACCCATGTCGCCGGTTTGAACTGTTACCTATGTCGCCGGTTGCTCAGCGCGGACGAAGTCCGCGACGGATGAGGATCTCTATCCGCGGGCTCGCTCGCGGAGACAGACCCCTCACCCCGCTTCGCTGCGCGAAGCGCCCCTCTCCCACAAGGGGAGCGGGTGAGCGCGCCTCCCTTACGCCACCTACACCGTCATGCCGAACAGTTTTGCCGCCGTCCGCCCCAGAATATCGGCCTTTTCCTCGTCGCTCAGCGAGGTCGACGCGAAGATGTGGTCCACTGGCGCCATCTGCCAGGGATAGGGATAGTCGCTGCCGACCACGATCTGGCTGGCGCCGACCTGCGCCACCAAATGGCGGATTGCCTCCGGCGTAAAGATCAGCGAGTCGAACCAGATCTGCTTGAGATACTCCGTCGGCTTCTTCTTCAGCTTGATTTCCGCGTTGCAGCCCTTAGGCCCGACCAGGCAGGCATGATCGGAACGGTCGGCATAGGACGGCAGATAGCCGCCGCCATGGGCGGCAATTACCTTCAGTCCGGGGAAGCGGTCGAAGGTGCCCTCGAAGATCAGATGCGACAGCGCGATCGTGGTCGAGAGCGGATTGCCGATGGTGTTGGAGAGCCAGCCATTGCCCGCAAAGCGCTTTGCCAGTTCGGGCGTGCTCTGCGGATGGATGAACAGGGGCACGCCGAGCTCTTCCGCCTTGGCCCAGACGGGGTGGAATTTCGGGTCGGAGAACTCGACGCTATTGACGATGTCGCCGATCGCCGCGCCTTTCAGCCCCTGCTTCCTGACCGCGGTTTCCAGCTCCTGCACGGCGAGATCCGGCGCCTGCAGGGTGAGCGAGGCGAACGCCGCGAAACGATCCGGCTTCGAGGCACAGAGCTCGGCGAGCTTTTCATTCTGGATCTTCACGATCGCGCCGGCGAGCTCGCGGTCCTTGCCGTACCAGAACGGGTTGATCGACAGCACCTCCATGTCGATCGCCTGCTCGTCCATCGCCGCGAGCCGCTTCTCGATCTCGATGAAGGCAGATTCCGCATTGTTGACCGGCGGCAATTGCACCCGCGCCTCGTCGCCGATCAGCGCACCGGCCTCGCGGAAATGGCAATGTGCGTGCACGTCGATGGTCTTGATGCGCTTGCCGTTGACCATGACCGGGAGTTTTTGCCGCGGCGCCTGGGCGTGTACCCCGTGCACCATGCCGCAGCCGCAAAACACGATGCCGGCCGCCGCTATTTTGAAAAAATCGCGACGCGTGGTCATGCAGTCCTCCCTGGTTGTTTTTGTCGTTGCCGCCAGCGTAAGGCGGCGCGATGCCGCGCGACAAGTCACGATTGATGCCGATCTCACCTGCGAGCGATGCAATAGTAAGGGACGTAGGCCGCGAGGGCTCCCTCGCCGGGAAGAGGTTAGAAACCAAATACCGCCACCGCGCGGATCGGCGAGGCGGTTCCCTCGCGCATCTTTAGCGGCAGACTGATGAAGGTGAATGGGCCCTGTCCCAGCAACGCCTCCAGATTGCACAGGCTCTCGATATGGGTGATGCCGAGATTGAGGCAGGCCTTGTGCACCAGCGAATTGACCTTGCCCTCCGGCCCCGGCCGCATCGAGTCGATGCCGAAATGCACGACCCCCTGCGCGGCCAGCCACTCGGTCGCCGCGACATTCACCCCGCAATTGTCGGTCGCATATTCCTTGCGCGGAAAAGTTTTCGCGTGATGCCCAGTGCACAGCAGCACGGTGCCGCCCTTCGGCACCGCAAGGCCGGTCTTCGCCACCGCGGCCTCCAGATCATCGGGCGCGATCTCCGCCCGCGGCGCGATGTGGCGCAGATCCAGGCAGATGCCGGGCACGATGCATTTCTCCAGCGGATATTCGTTGATCGGAATCCCGCTGGGGCCAAAATGCCGGGGCGCATCGATATGGGTGCCGGCATGGTCCGGCATCGAGATGAACATCGACGCCAGTCCCCATACGCTGCCGGTGTCGACGAAGGATTCCTCGTGGGTCTTCCAGACGCCGTGCAGGACCGGCGGATGACTGGGGTAAGTCGGCGTGCGGTGATAGAGCTCGCGGCTAAGATCGACGATTTTCAAGTGGCGTTCCTCTTGTCGGTCGAGCGGCTCCGGTGACCCTCGTTTAGTTCCGATGCTCGCCGCTTTTTCCGCGTGGCGCAACCAGAGCGCAGCCAACCTCAGACGAAAGTGTCGCGCCAATTGCGGTTGACCCGGCACACTTCCGCCGCTTCAATTCGCCCAACAAGCAAGAAGAAACGGCAGCCGAGTGAAGCCACTTTTTCCCGGGAGGATGCCGATGCCTGCGCCCATCAACCGCCGCCACATGCTCTCTTTCATCGGCGGGGCGGTCGCCGCGCCCTTCGTGATTTCTTTGAACGCCCGCGCGCAGCAGGAGCTGCAATGGCCGGTGCGCCAGGTGCGCTACATCAACGGCTTCCCCGCGGGCGGGGCCACCGACGTGCTGTCGCGCATCCTCTGCCAGCGCATGAGCGAGATATCCGGGCAATCCTTCGTGGTCGAGAACCGCGGCGGCGCCGGCGGCGTGCTGGGGGCGGATGCGATCGCGAAAGCGCAGCCCGACGGCTACACCGTCGGCCTCGGCGGCATCGCCTCCAACGTGCTCGCCATCGGCTCCTACGCCAAACTGCCTTACGATCCCGTGAAGGACTTCACCTTCATCTCCGGCATGTGGCAATTGCCGAACATCCTCTCCGCGCGGAAGGATTTCTTCTCGCAGGACCTCAAGGAGCTGCTCGCCGCCTTCAAGAAGGAGCCGAAGAAATACACCTACGCCTCGGCCGGCTTCGGTACCACGCTGCATCTTAGCGGCGAGATGATGAACTCGATGGCCGGCGTCGAGGTGATGCATGTGCCCTACAAGGGCGCCGGTCCCGCGCTGAACGATCTGATCGGCGGCCGCGTCGACCTGCTGTTCGACAATCTGCCGGGATCGCTGCCTTCGGTGAAGGCCGGGCTGATCCGCCCCGTCGCGGTCACCGCCAAGACGCGCATCGCCGAACTGCCGGATGTGCCGGCGATGGCGGAAATCCTGCCCGGCTACGAGATGAGCTCCTGGGCCACCATGGTCGGCCCGGCCGGCATCCGCGGCGACGTCGTCGAGCGTGCCAACGCGCTCACCGTGCAGGCGCTCAAGGACGACTTCGTGAAGAAGCGCTACGCCGATCTCGGCGCCACCGTCTGGCCGACCTCGCCCGACGAGGCAAAAGCCTATCGCGATGCCGAGGAGAAGCGGCTGATGCCGATCATCAAGGCCGCCGGCATCAAGCCGGAATGAGTTGAGTTGGTGGAGAGCGACGGTGGCGATGCCGACAGTTGCGCAAATGATCGTCTGGATCGTCGTCGGTCTGATCGGCGGCGGCCTCGCCTCGCGCCTCATCACCTCGGACCGCACGGGCTTTGGCACCTTCCGCAATCTCGGGCTCGGCCTTGTCGGCGCGCTGATCGGCGGACTGCTGTTCCGCTGGCTTAATCTGCTGCCCGGCCTCGACAAGGTCTCGGTGTCGCTGCGCGACGTCGTCGCCGCGGTCGCGGGATCGTTGCTGGTGCTTGCCGCGATCTGGCTGTTCAGGCGCTACGCGAAGTAAAGGTCGCGGCGCTGCCGGCGCAGGCGACCGTCCCGCAAACCGTCACGGCCTTGGATCAAATCCGGCCGTCCTGGCGTTTCCCTTCATCAACCGAAGGGAACAGCACGATGCCCAGCAAAGAAACCATCCGCAAGGCGCGCGCCGACAAGCGCGCGGGCAAATCGCCAAGCACGCAGGCCGGCGAGTTCGTCAAGGAAGAGATGGACGAGATCCGCCAAGGCAAGCATGGCGCTCGGTCAACGCGACAGGCGATTGCCATCGGCCTATCGAAAGCGCGCCGCGCCGGCGTCGATCTGCCGCCGCCAAAGAAGGGCAGGACCAGTGCCCGCACACGGCGCAGCGCGAAATACGCCTACGACGTCGGCCAGGGCCGGCGCAAGCCGCGCCGCCGCCCACGCGTCTCGCGCGCCGTCAAGAAGGTCCTCAAGAGCGAGCCGCGACGCGCCGCCTCGAAACGCGCACTGTCGCGCCAGGCCACCAGCGCCGCCCGCCGCCGCAGCGCCGCCTCGCGCACCGCCGCCGCCCGCAAGGCCGTACGCACCAAGGGCGCGAAGGGAAGGTCTGCTGCTGCGAAGAAAGCGGCGCGCACGCGGGCGCGGCGGAAGCGGTGATTCAGTGCGGAGTTACTGCACGACGTCGAGCTTGACCGGCGCGACGCCCCGGCCGACCATGCCGAGCTCTTGCGCTGCCGAGTAGGAGACATCGACCACGCGTCCCGACACATAGGGCCCGCGATCATTGACGCGCACCATCACCGAGCGGCCGGTATGCGTGTTGGTGACGCGCAGCTTGGTGCCGAACGGCAGCGTCGGGTGCGCGGCGGTCAGCTCGTTGGGATTGAATTTTTCACCGCTCGCGGTCTTGCCGCCTTCCGAGTAGAAGCTCGCAAGCCCGTTGGACTTGCCCCGGCTCTCGCCGGCCTCCGGCGCCGGCGCGCGCCGCACCACGGAAGCAACCGCCACCGTCCGGCGCGGTTGCTCGATCGCGGCCTGCCGCGTCGTCGAGTGGCGCAGGTCGGAATGCTGCGCGCGGAATGGCGATTGCCCGCAGGCCGCAAGCGTGGCGGCACCGGCGATGATCACAGCGAGCCTCAGGAATCGAGACATGGTCTGCCCTTCGTTCGCCGCTAGTAGCGTTGCGCAAACGGGGCAGGACCGTGTCGCAGTGTGGCGCCGCAGGTGGATTCGGATCGGGCTGTGGCTGGCTGGACACACGCGGCACGAAAGCGCCATGATGTTGACATGGCTTGGCCGTGGCTGCGTTCAGGATTGGGACAACGCGCCATGACCGGGCGCGACAAGTTAACGGGACCGGCAAGCAGAATCGGTGCTGCCCCGACCAATTTTTTGAGCTGAGTCGATGCCCGAGCCGGAATATGAGCTGTTTGCCATCCGCTACGCCACCCGCGAGGCGCGGCGCAGCGATCACTTCATCGGCGGCGATCCGCATGACGGCCCCATGCCGATGGACTACTTTGTTTGGCTGGCGAGGGGAGGCGGGCGGACATTCGTCATCGACACCGGCTTCAACGCGGAAGTGGCGGCGCGGCGGAAGCGCACCTTCCTGCGCTGTCCGGTGGAAACGCTGGCCCTGCTCGACGTTGACGCCAACGCGATCGAAGACGTCATCCTCACGCATCTGCACTACGACCACGTCGGAAACTTCGACCGCTTTCCCCGCGCGCGGTTTCATCTCCAGGAGCGCGAGCTTGCCTATGCCACCGGAAAATACATGCGCTACCCGAGGCTGGCGCATTCCTTCGAGGTGGAGGACGTCTGCGGGATCGTGCGCCTGAACTATGCGCGCCGGGTTTTGTTTTATGACGGCGATGCCGAGCTTGCTCCCGGCATCACCGTTCACGCCGCGGGCGGCCATTCGGCCGGCCTGCAATTCGTTCGCGTCAGGACTGCGCGCGGATTTGTCGTGCTGGCGTCCGACGTCAGCCATTTCTACGAAAACATGGCGAGCCAGCGCCCGTTCACGACGGCGTTTCACGTCGGCGAGATGCTGGAGGGCTTTGATCGGCTGCTGGCCGCAGCGCCCGACGAGAGCCATATCGTCCCCGGTCATGACCCGCTGGTGATGCAACTTTATCCGGCCCGAAGCCCTCGGCTGGAGGGCATCGCCGTCCGCCTCGACGTGCCGCCATCGGGGCCGGCGCCAAGCCGTTCCGGGTACGCTGCTGGCCATTAGCGATTGCGTTCGCGATTCGGGCAGATCACCCTCTCCCCTTGTGGGAGAGGGTCGCTTCGCGAAGCGAAGCGGGGTGAGGGGTTGTCTCCGCGAGCACAGCTCTCAATCTAAGCGCTGATGTACGCCGATAGAGACCCCTCATCCGGCGCTTCGCGCGCCACCTTCTCCCACAAGGGGAAGGAAGAAGTGCCAGCCCCTGTGCGCAAGTGCGCACTAGGCCGGGACGACTCGAAACCGCGTCCTATTTCTCGCTCGCGGCTTTCAGGATCGGCAGCAACCGTGCAGCCTCGCTCTTCACCAATTCCCCGAGCGCCTTCGGCCCGCGGCGGCTTGGGTCGATGCTTTCGGCGCCGAGCTCGGCGAAGCGCTTTTGCACGGGCTCTTCGTTCAGCCCCTTGGCGAGGGCTTCCGCAAGCTTGTCGACGACGGCCTGCGGCGTTCCGGATGGCGCGAACACCCCATAAAACGGGGCGCAGTCGAATTCCGGCAAACCCTGCTCGTACGACGTCGGCACATCCGGCAGCATCGCGCTGCGCTTTTTCGCCGCGACGACCAACACCTTGACGTTGCCTGCCTGCACCTGGCCGAGCGTTCCCAGCACCGGGTCGCATTCATAATCGATCTGGCCGGCCAGCATGGCGTTGAGCACGGGCCCGGTGCCGGTGAACGGCACCAGGGTCGGCTTGATGCCGATCGCCGAGTGCAACAGCAGGCAGCCGATATAGGACACCGAGCCGAGGCCGGCATGTCCGACATTGAGCTTGTCCGGATTGGCCTTGGCGTAGGCGACGAATTCCTTGAAATTGTTGGCCGGAAAATCCTTGCGGACCGCCAGCACCTCCGGGAATTCGGCGGAGAGGCCGATCGGCGCAAAATCCTTTTGCGGGTCGTAGCCGAGATTGGGATAGAACGCCGGCGCCAGCGCATTGGTGCCGAGGTGACCGGAGATGAGCGTGTAGCCGTCCGCCGGCGCCTTCGCGGCCCGAAGGGTGCCCGTCGTCCCTCCGGCGCCAACGACATTCTCGACCAGAAATTTCTGGCCGAGATGCCGCGAGAAGATGTCGGCGACGATCCGGCCCGTAATGTCGGCGGGACCGCCGGCGGCGAACGGGACGATGATCGTTACGGTTCTCGCCGGGTAGTCCTCGGCCCGCGCGCTGCCAGCCGCGGCTACCGCCATCAGCGCAAGGATCGCCGCTCGCGAAAGTCCAATCACGCCGGCCTCCCTTGTTGATTTTCATGCAACAATAGGCCGGTTTCGGCGGCAAGGAAATTGGGCGGGGATGTGAAAACGCCTCTCGCGGCCCTTCGCCTCAGGAGATGGCGACGATCTCGAGTTCGTTGCTGCCCGAGCCAGCCGTGTCGCCCACGGCCTTGCCCATCAGGGATTTCGCAACGGGAGAGGCGAAGGAAATCGAGCCGGCCTTCGGATCTGCCTCGTCCTCTCCGACAATGCGGAACGTCTGCACCCGTCCATCCTGCCGGCTGAATGTCACGGTGCTGCCAAAGGCGACGACGTCGGCTGACGAGGGATTGGCCATAACCCGGGCCGTTCGCAGCCGCTCCGAAAAATATCGCATGTCCCGGACCGGAATCGCCGAAAGCCGCCGCCGTTCATTGACGTCTTCGGTGATCTGGGCGGCCTCATAGGCGGCACGCGCCTCCTCAAGCTGCCGCTCCAGAAGCTTGAGACCCGACTCGGTGACCAGGTTGGGATGAGGCGAAATCGGACGATCCGGCAACAGGGTTTCGGCTGCGGTTTCGGCGCTCTCTTCCTTGGTAAAGGCGACACTCAACTCACACTCCGATGGTTTTGGGGCGTTGCGGACGCCGCTGCTCAGGCCGTTGGGACAATGCTTGAGACCTATGGAAGGTTGCTCGCGATCCCAGGCAAGGCGCGGCTAGCCGCCAAATGGGGGCGCGTATCACGCGGCTTCCGGCCGAGCGTCTTCGACGATCTCGATCTCGAAGCAACCCGCCTCGCGCAGCTCCGCGGCCTTTTTCTCGGCCGCTTCCCTGGTCTCTCGTCGAAGCGTGATGTAGCCCGCGGCGTCCCGGGCCCTGACGTAGAACGTCATCTGCGTGCCCTCCGGTCATTAGCCTACATATGATCTTCGGAGGCCGCAACACTTCGCCTGGACGGCAACATCTTGATCTGGCCCGCCGTGCGACAAATTGGCCCGACGGGCAAATCACCGGAATCCTGTCAAGCCCAAAAGTCAAAAATATTTCTCTTTACCAGAATTCTGGTTTGCGGTATTGCTTTGCCCCAGCCCGTGCCGCCATGAGGGACGTTTGCGCATTCGTCACGAAGACGTGGTGCGGGTTGCGATGGGCCGCTTGCGGCGTCGGTGCTCGCACCGGGCGAAACGCTTGCGGCGGAAGGTGAAATCGTGTGGTCCTGGCGCCGCGACCCTGGCGTCTATCCGCGCAGCCCCGTGGCAGCGCGGCAACGGTGGCAACAAAGGCCGTTCACCGGGGAGATCACGTATAAGCCTTAAAACCATTGCGCGGGGAAGGCCGGGATGACCTGGCTGTACTCGTAGTCCTTGCCCGTGTGCTTTACGCACACGGGATGCCCGTGTGCTCCGGCGCACGGGATCTACGGGTGCCGCCGGCGCCCGGCCTTCCCTGCGCCCTCTCATCAGTAGAGGGCCGACCATAGACGCAAGACCCGGGCTTCTCGCGCCGCGGGATCGCGGACGCATGCTCTTTGACAATCAAATCGGAAACCGCGCTACAGTCCTCTCGCAACCCCTCGGAGGAAGCCATCGATGAAGCGCGTGATGATCCTGAACGGCCCCAACCTCAACATGCTCGGCATCCGCGAGCCGCACATCTACGGCACCACCACGCTCGACCAGATCAAGGCAAGTTGCGAGGCCAAGGCCAAGGAGCTGGGTCTCTCGGTCGACTTCCACCAATCGAACCACGAGGGCGTGCTGATCGATCTGATCCAGTCGGCGCGCGACAAGGCCGACGCCATCATCATCAATCCGGCCGGGCTCTCCTTCACCTCGGTCGGCATCATAGATGCGATCAAGATTTTCGAGGGCCCGACGCTGGAAGTGCACATCTCCAACATCCACGCCCGCGACGAATATCACCGGCATTCGAAGATCTCGTTCGTGGCGACCGGCGTCATCGCGGGCCTCGGGCCGTTCGGCTATATCGCCGCGCTGCATGCGATTGCGGATATGAAGTGAGAGGGTTCTTCCGTCATTGCGAGGAGCGAAGCGACGACCCGTCTACGCTTGCTGCGCAAGCTACGCCGGGCTTGGAGTCCGCCGAAGCGCTTCGGCGCGAAGGCGGAAGCAATCCAGCTTTCTTGTTGCGGCGTAAGAAGCTGGATTGCTTCGCTTCGCTCGCAATGACGGCTGAGAAGTCCGCGCGCCCTACTTCTTCCGCCGCTTCGCGCTCGCCGACGCGTCCACGACGTTGTCGACCTCCTCGCGCCAGCGCAGGATCTCGGCGGCCAGCACCGGATGATTGAAGCCCTTGAGATTGAGGTCGTCGATCGGTCGGCCCTCGACCCACTGCTCGACCATGCCGTAGACACGGCGGCTGACCACGATCTGGCCGGCCTCGGCCTCGTCGCACAGCCGCGAGGCGAGGTTGGTGACGCTGCCGATCGCGGCATATTCCAGCCGCTGCTCGAACCCGATCTGGCCGAGCGTGGCATAGCCGAGCGCGATGCCGATGCCGAAACCGAGATTGTGGCCGCGGTTGCGCCAGCGCTGGGTCAGCGCGCCGATGGTGTCGCGCATCTCGACGCTCATCTTCACCGCGCGCTTGACGTGATCCTCGAACTGGATCGGCGCGTTGAACAGGATCATCACGCCGTCGCCGGCATAGCGGTCGAGCGTGCCTTCGTAGCGGAAGATCAATTCGCCGAGGGCGGCGTGATACTCGCGCAGCACGTTCATTGCCTCTTCCGGCTCGGTCTGCTCGGTAAACGCCGTGAAGCCGCGCAAATCGCAGAACACCACGGTGACCTCGCGGCGGTGGCTGTCGAGCAGGCCCTCATGGCCGTCGGAGGAGGCGATCAGCTGCGCCACCTGCGGCGCCAGGAAGCGCTCGAGCTTGCGGATGCGCTCGATCTCGCCCAATTGAGTTTCGACGCGGTCCTCCAGCGACTTGTTCCAGTCTTTCAGCTGGTCGCGCTGCTCCTGCAGCGTCGCGGCCTGTTGCTGCACCGTGGAGTGGGCGACCTCGAGCTCGCGGCTCTTCTGGTTCACCTCGGAGAACAGCCGCGCATTGCGCATGGCGAGCACCGCCTGGTGGGCAAAGGTCTTCATCAGCCCGATCAGGTTCTGCGGGAAATCGCCGGCATTCCTGCGCAGCACCACCAGCGAGCCGAGCACGCCGGTCTGGTCCACCAGCGGCACCACCAGCACCGAGTGGAAGCCGGCGGCGACCGCGACATCGCGCAGCGGAATGTCGCCGGCCTTGTGCAGATTGGGGATCGCGATCGGCTCGCCGGAGCGGGCGGCTTCGTCCAGGGTCGAGCCCTCGCGATCGATGGCGCGATGGCTGCCTTCGGCGTTCTTGTCGATGCCGATCGCCTCCGTCAGGTTGAAGCGGTCGTTCGCCGCGTCAAAGGCGTAGATCAGGACCGCGTCGGCACGGGTGATTTCTACCGCGCGCGCCGCTACCGTCGGCAGCACCGCGTTAAGGTCGAGCGAGGAGGCGACCGCGCGGCCGACCTCTTCCAGCACCTTCAGCTCGTTGATGGACTGCGCGAGGTCGCGGGTGCGCTCCTTCACCTTCCATTCGAGGTCGGTATAGGTCTCCTGCAGTTGCGAGGCCATGCTGTTGAATTGCCCGGCGAGCTCTTCCAGCTCGTCGCCGGTCTTCACCTCGATGCGGTGGCCGAATTTTCCCTCGCCGAGCAGCCGCGCGCCGGAGGACAGCGCCGTGATCGGGATCAGCATGCGCCGCGCCAGCACGGTGCCCGCCAGCATCGCCACGATCAGGCCGAGCCCGATCAACAGCGCAACGCGCACCAGCTGATCGCGGATCGGGGTGAGCGCCAGCGCGGTCGGCTGCTCGAAGAATACCTGCCAGTTGAATTTCGGCACGCCGCTGGAGGCCGTCAGCACCGCGTGTCCGTTCCAATCCTTGCCGGTGGTTTCGCGCGTGCCAGCCAGCGCAGCTGCGACCTGCGGCAGCGCCGAGAGATCCTTGTCGATCTCGGGTCCTTTGCTGGATGTCGCCAGCACCATGCCCTGGGCATCGACGACATAGCCGGCGACGTTGCGGCCGAGCTGGGCATCGCCCAGATAATCGGAAAGGAAACGCAGATCGATCTCGGCCACGGTGACGCCGACGCCGATGCCGCTATAGCCGGTATGGGCCATGGTCAGCGAGATGAAGGGACGTCCGTCGCGGAAATAGGCCTGCGAGAAACTGGTGGCGCCGCGCGCCAGGGTTTCGCTGAAACGGGCGTCGCGGGAGAAATCGACCGTGGAGCCATAGGAGATGCCGCCGCCGCGCGCCAGCCGCAGCTCCTCGCGGCCCTGGGCGGAGATGAAGGAGACCTGGCTCACCGCCGGCACCTGGTTGATCAGCTGGCTGTAGTCGACGCGGCGCTGCTCGGTGGAAAACTGGTTGGCGCTGGCGCGGGTGACCCAGCTGGTCTGCCGCTCGAGGTCGCTCATCGCCTGCTCGATGCGCCGCGAGGTGGCCTCGGCTTTCTCGGCCATGCCGTCGGTCAGCGAGGTGCGGGTGGCGCGGTAGCTGATCCAGGTTTCCATCACGCCGTTGACGGCAAGCACGAACACGACGAGGCCGACCAGCGAGATCACATACTTGGCGAACAGGCCGCCGCGCATGAACCAGCTCTTGTCCTTGACCGCGTCCATCAAACCCTCGGGCGCGGCACCTGGGCCCGCGCGCATCGGCTGCCAATTCGAAAGGGAGCCGCAGGGTGCGCTTGGAGGGCGCACTTGGGCAGCGGCGTCACCTGTCGAATTTTAGCACAGATCGAGGGGCCAGGCCGGCTATTGCCCGGCATGGTTAGCCCGGATGTTAGGCAATTCGGCCCGATTCCGGGGGATTTACCGGTTGAACAGCTGCCGCAGCACGTCGTTCATCGGCTGGCTTTCCGTATTGGAAGGCGCCGGCTCGCTGGCGGCGGGCGGTGGCGAAGCCGTCTGCGCCTGCGGCGCAGGATTGGCGCCGGGCGAGGGGATGCTGCGGCCCTGCGAGTGGCCTGCCTGCGGCTGCTGCCCGGGCTGCGCAGGCTGGTTGAGCCCGCCGAGACCCTGCTGCAGCAAATTGCCGATGGTCGCGCCGAGATCGCCGCCAAGCGCATTGGGCTGGCCGGCGCCGCCGGTGCCTGCGCCGCCCTGCTGCCCGGGCAACGCGCCGCCCTGCTGGATGCCGCTGAGCAGGCCGCCGATCGCGGCCCCAAGGCCGGCGCCGTCCTTGCCGAACAGGCCCTTGCCCATCTCGCGCAGCTTCGCGTAGGCCTGCTCGGGATTTTCCAGGATGCCGCTCATCTCGGGATAGATCCGCGGCTCCGACCATGGCCCGTCGATGATCACGGGAATGCCGAAGCCGACCGGCTCGTTGACGCGGCCCTGGCCTTCGGTGGTCGGCACCAGCTTCGGCTCGACGCGGAATCCCATCTGCTTGGTGCCGAGATCGATGGTGCCGACGCCGGTCACCTTGACCAGCGGACCGACGAGGTTGAGGTCGTAGGTCGTGGCCTGGCCCTTGTCGATCTTGAAGGAGGCCGAGAGCTGGGAGAGGTCGGTCGCCTGCTGGCCGTTCTCCTGCCAGCCGTTGAGCGGGGAGGCGGTGAGCGACCGGATCATCTGCGCGACGTTCAGCCCGCGGAGCTGGCCATCCTGAAACAGCGCGAACACGGTGCCGCTCATGTTGGTCATGATCGCGCGCTGGCTGTTGCCGGCCGAGCGCACGGCGATCTTCGCCTGCATCTTGCCGTCGAGCCTGTCGAAATCGGCGGTGCCCTGCAGCAGCGGCAGTGCGCGCACGCCGACGAGATCGGTCTGCAGCGTGTAGGTGGGCGCAGCCGCCGTGGCATCGACCGTGAGGTCGACATTGGCCTGCCCGCCATAGGTGCCGAGGTTGGCGACGCGCAGTTTCAGCACGCCGCTCGCCAGATTGGCCTCGATCGCGGCCGGCGCGAATTGCGTGTCGCCGAGATTGAGTTGCGCAGCGGAGATGCGGGCCTGGCCGTCGACGTAGTTGAGCCCGGTCAGGTCGATGGTTGCATTGCTCCACGGCGCCTTCGCCGAGCCGGCTGCGCTTTTTGCCATCGCGACGTTCAGCCGGTGGAAGTCGAGATCGAGTTTCACCAGCGGCTTGCTCGCGACATCGACGGAAGCCCAGCCGTTGAAGGCGCCGTCGCCGAACATGCCGGAAAGGCCGTTGATCTGGATGACGCTGCCGTTCAGCCGCACCTCGGCCTTGCCGGAGACCAGCGCCGGCAGCAGGGCAGGCGCATCGATGTTGAACTCGGTCGGGATGTTCTGCCGCTCCAGCGGCGGAACGGGCGCGGTTGCCTTGATATCGAATTTCAGCGGCTTCTCGCCGGTACGCGCATTGCCCGTGATCCGCACCTTGCGATCGCCCGTCACGATGGCGTCGGCGTTGATGCCCTCGATCCTGCTTTCGACGCGGTCGCGCACATTGGAGAACACCACGGTGCCGCCGCTGACCACGACATGCTCGACCGAGAAGGACGACGCGTTGGTCGCGCCCGCGAGCGTGCCGGCGCTGCCGTTGCGTGCGCGCTCGCGCTGCAGCGGCAGGTTGATGATCGGGCGCACGATGACGAGCTCGGTGATTTCGGGCTTGCCGGACCAGACGCTGGACAGCGTCACATCGGCCTCGATGCTGGCTGCCGTGAGGCGGTTCGCGAGGTCGCTGTCTTTCGGGTCGGACAGCGTGACGTCCTTCATCGTCACATTGAGCTGCGGCCAAATGCCGATCTTGGTCGCGCCATTGATGGCGAGCTTGTAGCCGGTCTCGCGCTCGACCCGCTCCTGGATGGCCGAGGTCAGGAAGGTGGAGGGGACGCCGACGATCAAAAGCAGCGCGATCACGACGATCACGGCTGCAATGGCGGCGCCTGCGATTTTCAATGCTCTCATTTCGACGTTCCAGACAGGCAAGGGCAAGCTTACCGCGGATCACGCGGCAGGCTCAAAGAAGGCAAAAATAATCCGGGGGGACTGCAAAGTTATGTGACTTATGGCACACTTCCTGGGGCCCGAACCATGCGACAGCTCCGGTTCGTGGAAGAAGTTGGACGGAAAAGGCATTGCAATGAGCAAACAGGCCGAATTTGCGGTCATTTTGAAGATGAATCCGATGTTTGCGGACCTCGGCGCCGACGAGTTGCAGCGCATCGCCGGCCTTTGCCACACCCAGCAAATGGCCGGGGGCGAGGTACTGTTCCAGAAGGGCGACGCAGGCGACGCGCTGTTCGGGGTGCGTCGCGGCCAGATCCGGATCGAGACCGGTGCGTCGGATGGTAGCAGGCTGACCCTCAATTTCATGGGGCCTGGCGACCTGTTCGGCGAGGTCGCCGTGATGGACGGCCAGAACCGCACGGCGGACGCCACCGCCGGCGAAGCCTCGGAACTGTTCGTGCTCCGCCGCGAGGATTTTCTGAGCTTCCTCGAGCGCGAGCCGAAAGTGGCCATCAAGATCATCATGCTGCTGTGCCAGCGCATCCGCTGGCAGAGCGAGCGCATGGAGGAGTCCATGCTGCAGCCTTTGCCGGTGCGCCTCGCCCGCCGGCTCTGCGCGCTCGCCGCCGATTTCGGTTCCGAGGTTCATATCTCGCAGGAACAGCTCGGCGTCTTCGTCGGCGCCGCCCGCGAAAGCGTCAACCGCCAGCTCCAGCTCTGGCGCAAGGACGGCATCCTCGATCTGCAGCGCGGCCGCATCCTGCTGCAGAACCTGACCAAGCTGACCGCGGTGGCGCGGAACGAGTAGGGTGGAAAACCGCGCGCCCCGGGCGTCAGGCTTCCTCGTGAGCGTAGTGAAGCGTGAGCAGGTCCGTGCGAGGACAAGGCACGATGGCGAAGGCGTGTCCTTGTTCGTCGCTAAACTCGACGAGCGAGGTTTCATCGTCGAGCTGCTGCACCACGGTCCCGACTTGGCCACGGGCAAGTCGCTGGTCCGGTTTATCAGACAGCAGCGCTACGACGTCCAGGATAACTTGTTCAGATTCTGCCATGACGGCACCCAACGAGTTACAAGGGCAGGTACAATATCGCCGATCCTCACCACCAGACAGCTTTTACCACAGCGCTCCAATTGTGTCGCGTGACCGTCGCGTCAAACTTCCGATAGCTGCCCAACGCTCATGGTCTGGCAGGTGATACCTCGATACCGGGGACGGCATCGAATGCAATAACGCCGATGGATCGGTTCTGTGCCCGCCCTACTCCGCCGCGGGGGCGACGTGCGCGCCCTTGGCCGGCGGCGCCTGGTGGTGACCGGAGGGCGGCTCCTCGTCTTCGCCGTGGGAGACGATGAGGCGCTTGCCTAAGCGCCAGATCAGGGCGCCGACGTCGTCCATCAGCATGAACATCGCCGGCACGAACACCAGCGACAGCACGGTGGAGAACAACAGGCCGCCGATCACCGCGAGCGCCATCGGCGAGCGGAACTCGCCGCCGGCGCCGACCGCGAGCGCGGAAGGCATCATGCCGGCGACCATCGCAATCGTCGTCATCACGATCGGTCGCGCTCGTTTCATGCCGGCGTCGATCATCGCCTCCTGGCGCGTCTTGCCTTCCTTGATCGCCTCGATGGCGAATTCCACCAGCATGATGGCGTTCTTGGTGACGATGCCCATCAGCATCAGGATGCCGATCCACACCGGCGTGGTGAGCTGCTTGCCGGTGAGCAGCAGCGCGCCGACCGCGCCGCCGATCGAAAGCGGCAGCGAGAACAGGATGGTGAGCGGCTGCAGGAAGGTGCCGAACAGCAGCACCAGCACGGCATAGACCATCATCAGGCCGGCGGTGATCGCGGTGGCAAAACCTTCCGACAGCTCGTTGAGGCTTTCGGCGTCGCCCGAGGGGCTGACCTTCACGCCCTTGGGCAGGCTCTTCATGACCGGCAGGTCGTAGATCGCCTTGGTGGCGTTGCCGAGCGCGGCATTGCCGACGAGGTCGGCGGCGACGGTGGCCTGTCGCTCGCGGTCGTAGCGGTTGATGCTGGTCGGGCCCTGGTCGAGCTGGATGTCGGCGACGACGGAGAGCGGCACGCCGCCGCGCTCGCCGCGCTGGCCGAGCGGCACCCGCAATTGCTGCAGCATCGACAGATCGCCGCGCGCGGAATCCTCGAGCTGGACGCGGATCGGCACTTGGCGGTCACCGGCGTCGAATTTCGCCAGCGCCGGTCCGACGTCGCCGATGGTGGCAACGCGGATGGTCTGCGACAGGCTTTCGGTGGAAACGCCGAGCCGCGCGGCGAGCTCCGCACGCGGCCGGATGCGCAGTTCCGGCCGGTCGAGCGAGGTTTCCGAGATCACGTTGGCGATGGTCGGAATCCGCTTCATCTGCGTCGCCAGCTCGCTGGCGACGTTGTTGACGATGTTGCTGTCGACGCCGGTCACGACCAGCGAAATGGCGCGCAGGCCGTTCTCGTCGAGGAACCAGAAGCGGATATCGGGAATGTTCGAAAGCTCGTTGCTAATCGACAGCTCGAGCTCGCGTTGGGTGATCTTGCGCTCGGTCTTGGGCGTGTAGTTGACGATCAGCGCGGCGCGGCGGACTTCCAGCGTGCCGGGCGGAATGCGGCCGCCGTCGACGAAGACGTTCTTCACCTCCGGCCGCTTGCGCAGGCGCGCGACGATCTCTTCGGTGACCTTCTCGGTGTAGGCGAGCTGCGTGCCGGGCGGCAGTTCAAGCGCCAGCAGCGAGCGGGCGGTGTCCTGCGCCGGCAGAAAACCCTGCGGCAGCAGCGTGATGCTCCAGATCGAGGCGGCGAAAATGCCGAAGCCGATCAGGATGGTGATGAAATAATGCTTCACCGACCAGGTCACGAGGCTGTGGTAGCCGTTCAGGATGCGGCCCGGCGGCGGGTCCTCGTGATGGTTGTCCTTCATGAAATAGGCCGCGAGCATCGGCGTCACGAAGCGCGCCGCCAGCAGCGAGAAGAACACCTGCACCGACACGGTGATGCCGAACTGCTTGAAGAACTGCCCGGCGATGCCGGACATGAAGCTGGCGGGCGCGAAGATCGCGATGATGGTCAGCGAGATCGCGATCACCGCAAGACCAATCTCGTCGGCGGCCTCCAGCGCGGCGCGATAAGGCGACTTACCCATGCGCATGTGGCGCACGATGTTCTCGATCTCGACGATGGCGTCGTCGACCAGGATGCCTGTCGACAGCGTGATGGCGAGGAAGGACACGAGATTGAGCGAGAAGCCCAATATGTCCATCGCCCAGAACGCCGGGAAGATCGATAGCGGCAGCGAGACGGCGGCGATGATGGTGGCGCGGAGGTCGCGCAGGAACAGCAGCACGATGATGACCGCGAGCACCGCGCCTTCGAACAGGGTCGAGATCGCGGCTTCATAGTTGCCCTTGGTGAAGTCGACCGAGGTGTCGATCAGCTTCAGATCGACGTCGGGATATGCGACCTTGAGCGCATCGATGCGCTTCTGCACGGCGGCGGCCACCACCACGTCGGAAGCGCCCTTGGAGCGCTTGATGCCGAGCGCCACCACCGGCTCGCCGTTGAAGCGGGCAAAGGTGCGGCGGTCGGCGATGGTGTCGGTGACGGTGCCGAGATCGTCGAGCCGGACCTCGCCGCCGGAGAACAGCGGGATCATGGTGCCGGCGAGCTCGTTCAGCGTCTTGGCGCCGGCGAGCGTGCGGATCGCCTGGTCGCTGTTGCCGATTCCGGCGCGGCCGCCGGCGACGTCGACATTGGTGCCGCGCAGGATCTGGCTGACATTGACGGCGGTCAGGCCGGCCGCCTGCAGCCGGTCGGGATCAAGCGAGACCAGGATCTCGCGCTCGACACCGCCGATACGCTCGACCTGGGCGACGTTGCGGACGCCCTGCAGGGCGCGCTTGACCACGTCGTCGACGAAGTAGGAGAGCTGTTCCGGCGTCTTGCCGGGCGAGATCGCGGCATAAGTCACGATCGGCAGGCCGATGACGTCGACGCGCTGGATCAAGGGCTCGGTGACGTTCTGCGGCAGGTTGGCGCGCACGCGGGTCACTGCGTCCTTGACGTCGTTCAGCGCACGGTCGGTGTTGGTCTCCAGCGCGAACTGAATGGTGGTCACCGACAGGCCGTCGGTGATCGAGGACGAGATATGGCGCACGCCCTCGACGCCGGAGACGCCGTCCTCGATGGTCTTGGTGACCTGGGCTTCAAGCTCGGAGGGAGCAGCGCCAAATTGCGACACCGCAACCGAGATAACCGGGATGTCCGCCGACGGCAGCCGCGTCACCGCGAGCTTGGTGAACGACACCCAGCCGAGCACCAACAGGATGATCGAGAAGACGATGGGCGCCAGCGGATTGCGGATCGACCAGGCGGAAATATTGAGAGCCATCAGCGCACCCGCACACGATCGAGTTCATCTGCGAACATGGTCTTGATCTGGTCGCCGTCATGCAGCGAGGTGCCAGCGTCGGCCACGACGATTTCGCCGACGTCGAGGCCTTCAAGAATTTCGGTCGAGGTTTCCGACGACAGACCGACGCGGACCTTGCGGGTTTCGATCGTGTTGCCGTTCTTCACCACCTGGACGGTGAGGCGGTCGATCGCGGTATGGGGCACCGCGACGCCGCAGCTGCGCTTGGCGTCGATATTAGCGCGGGCGAACATGCCGACCTTGAGCGAGGGATTGCTGGTCAGCGCGATCCTGACCTTGCCGAGCTGGCTGCTGCGGTCGATCTGCGGCGACACCAGGCGGACCCGGCCGACGAGGTCAGGCGCGCCGTCGCGGCTGATGCGGGCGGTCGCGCCCGGATTGAGCTTTAGGATGTGAACGCTCGGCACTTCGGCGTCGAGCTCAATCTCGCTGTTGACGGCGATACGGAACATCGGGCCGGCCTGGGGCGAGGCCGGCGCGCCGACGACGGTGCGCACTTCGGTGACAAGACCTGGGGCCGGGGCGCGCAGCGAGACCGGCCCGCGGCTTTGCTGCTGCTGGCCCGGCTGCTGCGGCGGCGCCGACAGCCGCGCCAGCTCCTGGTTATCGGTGACGATGTCGCCTTCGCGGACGAACAGGTCGGTAACCTTGGAGCCTTCCTGGTCGGCGCCAACCACGGCCTCGCGCTTGGGCACGATGAAGCCGGTCACCCGCACCATGTCCGAGAAGCAGGCATTGACGGTCTTGGCGACCACGACCAGCGCCTGGCCCGTCGTCTCCGGCTTCTCGTGGTGCGGGCGATGCTCCCACCAGTAGTAGCCGCCGATCAGCACGACGAAGAACAGCGTTCCGAGCGCAGGCTTGATATATTCGGTGAGTGACTTCATCGCCGGATCATTCCAGGACCAGATTAATGTGGGGCGGCGCCGCAGCGCTTTGGCAGGCGGCCCATGTTAGCGCGTTTTGCCGCGCTGTGGATACCGTCCGGCCGCGGCAAACCGCCGGGGCGAAGCGCAAAAAGCCTCCGTTCAGGATCGGCCCGGACGGAGGCTTTGTCTTGAAATACCGGAAAGCACCACGCCAGTCGGCTTAAAGCTTACTTCTGCGCGGTGACCTTGGTTTCCATGTTTACCACCTGCACGCGGCGGTTGGCTTCGGCGAGCGGCTGGCTCGGATCCTTCAGCTTGCTCTTGCCATAGCCGACGGTGACGAGGTCGGCACCGTTGATGCCGTATTTGTCGACCAGGTACTTCTTGATCGCATCGGCGCGGCGCTCGGACAGGCTCTGGTTATACTCTTCGCCGCCCGCCGCATCGGTGTGGCCGGCGACCACGAAGGTCGAGCCCTTCAGCTCGGCATTGGTCAGCGCGCGGCCGAGCGCCTGCACCGAGGGGATCGACTTGGCGCTGATGTCGGCCGAGTTGTAGTCGAAGGTGATCTCCAGATCGATCTTCGGCTTGTCCTTGACGATGGCGGCGATTTCCTCGCGCTCGGTCTGCGACAACGAACGGGTGGTGCGGCCGCGGACGCTGGAGACGAACTTGGCCTCGGCCGGATTGGCGGCAGGCTCGGCCGATCCGCCGACCGACAGGCCGCGGGTCAGCGGCGCCTTCTTGGCCGGGGTCAGGGCCCTGAGAATCTGGTCTTCCGTGACCTCGTCAGCGGCAAACGCCGCGCCAATCCCAAAGGAAAGCGCCGTGCCGATCGTCACGATCGCGGCCAAATTCCTGGTTCCATAAAGCCTTGCCATCGCCAGTCCCTCCTGCGCTGCCCGCGCGGTTCCAATCAGCTTACCAAATGGACGGCCGGACCTGACCGGTCACGGCGTTGATTTTCTTTAGTCTGCGGCGCCTGCTGGGGGTTCGAAGGCGGGCCGCCTCAAATCACGTCACTGCACCCCGTAATCCGCGAATTCCTTCACAATATTAGGATCCATCGCCTTGGCATTGGCAATATCCAGGTCGCCCTCGGCAATCGAGCCGTTCCGTTTCTTGGCCAGTCCCCGTCCGTACAGCGAGGAGGTCAGCCGCGGATTGATCCGCAGCGCCGCATCGAAATCGGCGATGGCGTTTTTGGTCTGGCCGCTCTTGAGGTTAAGCAACCCGCGGCTGTCCAGCGCATCGACGAAATTCGGCCGCAGCCGCAGCGCCTCGTTGCAATCCTTCAGCGCCGCCTGCAGGTCGCCAATCACGGTGCGGGCCCAGCAGCGGTTGTTATAGGCCTCGACGTCCTTCGGGTTCAGCCGCAGCGAATTGTTGAAATCCTTGATCGCCAGATCATAGGCGCCCTTGCTGGCATAAACCTGGCCGCGCCGATACAGCGCTGCCGCGTCGTCCGGATTGTCATTGAGCTTTTGTGTCAGGCTCTTGATGGTCGGGTCGTCAGCCAGCGAGGTTTCCGTCTTCGCCGGCTGCTGCTGTGGCGGAGGCGGGGGAGGCGGAATATTGACCTCGATCTGCTTTGGCGGCGGCGGAATTTCGACCCGCGGCGGCTCCTTGACCTGCGCCGGCGGGGGCGGCGGGGGTGGCGGGAGGTTGGCTTGCTGTTGTGGCGGAGGTGGCGGCGGAACTTCGATCCGCGGTTGGTTGCTCGTCTGCGGGCGCGGGCTGCCGCCGGGAATGAAGGAAAAGTCCTCCGCCAGCGAGGACGAAATCCATGGCACCTGCTCGCTGCGCGAGGCGCGGGTGACGCCGACGCGCGTGCGGTTCAGCGTTTCCTCGGCCATCAGATCGGGAACGCGGATTTCCTTGAGCAATTCCCGCACGAACAGGCTGTGATCGCCGCCATTGTCGGCGACCACGGAAGACAGCGCCGCCGAATACATCACCAGCGTGCCGTTGGGAGCGATGACCGGCGCGAGCCCCGCGGAGAAGCTGCGGAACCGCCGCTCAAACGGGTTGCGCCTGGAGGCATCGATCAGCGCGATCTTGACGCCGGCGCCGCGGCTGTTGATCTCGCCCAGCACCTTCTCGAGGCTGAAGCCATCGCGGCGTACGTCGGGCTCGGTCCAGATCTGGGCGTCGACCGGGATCATATAGCTCTGACGCCCGGACTCGATGCCGAAGCCGGAGAAGAACAGCAGCACGACCGAGCCGGGCTTGATCTTGCTGTACAGTTTGTCGAAGGCGCGGCGCATCTGGTCGCCGGTGAGGTTCTCGCCGATCTCGACGGCAAAACCGTCGCGCTTCAACTCATCGGCAACGTCGCGCGCGTCATTGATCGGCTCGCGCAGCGGCGCTTCGGCGTCGGGATATTTCGCGTTGCCGATGACGAGCGCGAGGCGCTCGCCGGCGGCCCACGACGGCACGGCCGATGCGGCCGAGAGGAGCAGGGAAAGAAGCAATACGCGGATTTTCATAGCGGCGGCGGTCCAGCCCAAAAGGCGCCGATCCAGCTTGCGCCGCGGCGACCTTACTCGACGAAAAGGCGATTATCAAACCCGGCCGCGTGACCGTCAACCGATTGCCGCGTCACTGTTAATTGCGACAATTCACCGCGACGAAGGTAGTGGAGGCGGCGGAATAATCGCCGCTTGCGTGCAACGGATCGGATGAGGCGCGAGCACCGGAATTGGGTTCCGGGCGGATAGTCCCGCCAAATCAATGTGATTTGTCCTCACACTGCAGCCCCGCGGTCACACGCCTGACATGCGCGCGCGCGGTTTGACCTTTGCCTGTCACAATGGCTTGGTGCCCGCCGTCCGTCTCCAACATTAAAAAAGCAAAGCCGATGGGAAACGCCTACGAAATCTACGCGCTCCGTTACGCGACCATGTCGCCGCGCACGCCGCACATGAATTTCCTTGCTCCCGATCCGCATGACGCCACGGCGCAGGATCTCGATTACTTCGTCTGGCTGATCCGGGGCGGCGGGCGCGACATCCTGGTCGACACCGGCTTCAATGCGGAGGAAGCCAAGCTGCGCGCCCGCAAGCTGACGCTCAATCCGGTGGATGCGCTGGCGGGCTTCGGCGTCCAGGCGGAGGCGATCAAGGACGTGATCGTCACCCATCTGCATTACGACCACGCCGGCAATCTCGACCGCTTTCCCAATGCGCGGTTTCATCTGCAGGATCGCGAGATGAGCTACGCGACGGGCCGGTGCATGTGCAACGGCATGCTGCGGCATCCGTTCTCGGTGGAGCACGTCACGCTGATGGTGCGCCATGTCTATGGCGAGCGCGTCACCTTCCATTCCGGCGACGGCGAGATCGCACCCGGCGTCACGGTGCATCGCGTCGGCGGCCACTCCGACGGCCTGCAGGTGGTGCGGGTCGAGACCGCACGCGGGCCGGTGGTGCTGGCGTCGGACGCGGCGCATTACTTTGCGAACTTGCAGAAGCGGAGCCCATTCCCGATCGTCTACAATGTCGGCGACATGGCGACGGGCTGGGAGATCGTCGAGCGGCTTGCCGGCCATCCCGACCGCTTCATTCCCGGCCACGATCCGATCGTGACTGAAATCTATCCGCGCGCCAGCGATAAGGTCGATGCCTATGCGCTGCATCTGCCGCCGTCGCGTTCGTTCGTGAAGTAGAGCGTCATGAGCGAGTACAAGACCATCGGCTTCATCGGCCTTGGCGTGATGGGCGAGCCGATCTGCCGCAACCTCGTGAGCAAGAGCGGCCGCCGCGTGCTGGCGTTCGATCTCGCCGCCGAACCGCTGGCACGGCTGCGCGGCGAGGGCGCAGAGGTCGCCGCTTCCGTTGCGGAAGTGTTGAAGCAAAGCGATCTCGTGTTCCTGTGCTTGCCGAGCGCAAAGCATGTGCGCGCGGTGTTCGAGGGCGACGGCATCCTGAAGAATATCAAGCCCGGCCAAGTCATCGTCGATCTCGGCACTTCCTCGGTCAGCCAAACCCGCGACTTCGCCGGGCAACTGGCAGAAAAGGGCGCCTCATGGGCGGATGCGCCGATCGCGCGCACGCGGCAGGCGGCGCAGGACGGCACGCTGAGCGTCATGGTCGGTGCAACGCCAGAACTTTACACGGCGATCGAGCCGCTGATCCGCTGCTTTGCCACCGACGTCACCCATTGCGGCGACGTCGGCGCGGGGCAGGTGACAAAAATCCTCAACAACATGGTGCTGTTCGAGACCGTCAACGCGCTGGCCGAGGCGGTTGCGGTGGCGAAGGCAGCCGGCGTCGATGCAAAGCTGTTGCTCGAAACATTGTCAAAAGGCTCGGCCGATAGCTTTGCGCTGCGCAACCACGGCATGAAGGCGATTCTGCCCGGCGTATTTCCGGAGCGCGCGTTCTAGACGGAGTATGCGCTGAAGGATCTGTCCTACGCGCTGGAATTGGCTGGAGAAGCTGGCATCAAGCTGCGCGGGGCGGAGCTGATCGGCACGATCCTGCAGGAAGCCATCGATGCGGGATCGGGCGACAATTATTTCCCGGTCATCGCGAAGCATATTGGTGGACCCTCATCCTGAGGAGCGCGCATCGCGCGCGTCTCGAAGGATGCAGGCCACATACGGGCCTTCATGGTTCGAGACGCCGCTGACGCGGCTCCTCACCATGAGGAATGAGACTGGCCCATTTTGAACAATTGATCCAACCGGAGACGACCCATGATCACCCGCTTTGCCGGTCTCACACCCACCCGCAGCCGTGCGGTCGCGCACGACGATATTGTCTTCACCGTGGCGGTCGCTCCCGATCCGGTCAGTCCTTCGATGTATGAGCAGAGCGTCAAGGCGCTCGCCCGCATCGACGAAAGCCTCGCGCTGTGCGGCACGGACAAGAGCAAGATCCTCTCGGCCATCGTCTATATCACCGACATCAAGCGCAAGGCCGAGATGAACCGCGCCTGGGATGAGTGGGTCGATACCAAGAATCCACCGATGCGCGCCTGCATCGGCGTCGATCTCGAACCGCCGCACATCGTGGAGATCGTGGTGACGGCGGTGAAGTAGACCGATCAATACGCTTCCTTCGCGTCGGCTTCCTCGCTGGTCTGCACCAGGCCGAGGCTCGCCTCGAGCTTGCCGAGCAACATCGCAAAGTCGCGGCGCTCCTGCGTCGAGAGGCCGGCGAGGATTTCCTGCTCGCGCTGCAGCAGCCGCGGAAACAGCTCTTCGTACAAGGTGCGGCCCTTGCGGGTCAGGCGCAGGCGGAACTCGCGGCGGTCGTTCTCGTTCTCGACGCGCTCGATGATCTGGCGCTTCATCAGCGCGGTCACCGCGCGGCTGATGGTCGACTTGTGCGTCCGCGTGCATTCGGCGACATATTGCGCGCTGCAGGCGTCCTTGCGGAAGCCGAGCGTTGCCAGCACCCGCCATTCCGGGATGTCGAGGCCGTAGCGTTCCCCGTATTCGACCGCGAGCGCGCTCGACACCTCGGCGGCCAGCCGGTTGAGGCGGAACGGCACGAATTTGAAGAGATCGAGGCGCGCGCTCCTTTTCGCCGCGGCTTCCTCGCGCGTCGGTGCGGCCGGCTCGCTCAACAATGGCTTTGCCAAATATATTGCTCCAATTGGGTTGACGCCGGCCCGCGGACGGAGTTTAAGATAGTTGCAGATGCGACTAATTTAGCAGCCTCGCCCGCGTTTGGCCAGAGCAAATCCATGCCGCAGAGCAAAGTCCAGTTCGGCTATCACCGCCATCCCAACCAGGATCGGCCGGCCGCAGCGCCGGCGGAGCATGCAGTCGTGGTGGTTGGCGCTGGCCCGGTCGGCCTGTCGCTGGCGATCGATCTCGCGCAGCGCGGGCAAAAGGTCGTGCTGCTCGATGATGCCGACCGGATCGGCGAGGGATCGCGCGCGATCTGCTTCTCAAAGCGCTCGCTGGAATTCTGGGACCGGCTCGGCATCGGCCAACGCATGGTCGACAAGGGCGTGGTGTGGAGCGTCGGCAAGATCTTTCACGGCGCCTCGCAACTCTACCAGTTCAACCTGCTGCCGGAGGAGGGTCACAAGCGGCCGGCCTTCATCAATCTTCAGCAATTCTATGCCGAAGCGTATCTGATCGACCGCGTCGGGCAATTGCCCGACATCGACCTGCGCTGGCGCAACAGGGTGACCGCGCTCGAGCGGCGCAACGATTACGTCGCGCTGACCATCGATACGCCCGAGGGGCCGTATCGCCTGCACGCGCAATATGTCGTCGCCTGCGACGGCGCGCGCTCATCGCTGCGGCAGATGGTCGGCGCGGAATTTTCAGGACAGGTCTTCGAGGACCAGTTCCTGATCGCCGACGTCAAGATGACCGCGGCGTTTCCGACCGAGCGATGGTTCTGGTTCGATCCGCCGTTCCATGCCGGGCGCTCGGCGCTGCTGCACAAGCAGCCGGACGATGTCTGGCGTATCGACCTGCAGCTCAATCCGGACGCCGATCCGGCGATCGAAAAGAAGCCGGAAAACGTGGCGCCGCGGATCGCGCGCATGCTCGGCCATGAGCATTTCGATTTTGAATGGATCTCGCTCTACAAGTTCCAGTGCCGGCGCATGGACCGCTTCGTCCATGGCCGCGTGATCTTTGCCGGCGACTCCGCGCATCAGGTCTCGCCCTTTGGGGCGCGCGGCGCCAATTCCGGGCTGGAAGATGCCGAGAACATCGCCTGGAAGCTCGACCGTGTGTTGCGCAGGACGTCGCCGGAAAGCCTGCTGGAGACCTACCACATCGAGCGAAGTGCGGCGGCGGACGAGAACATCCGCGAGTCGACGCGGTCGACCGATTTCATGGCGCCGGTGACGCAGCAGGAAGCGCGGCTGCGCAAGGCGGTGCTGTCGCTTGCAAAAGAGACCGAGTTCGGCAAGCGCATGGTCAATGGCGGCCGGCTGTCGGTGCCGTCGGTCTATGACACGCCGCTGTCCACCGCTGATGCCGACACCTGGCGCAGCGGCCCGCGTCCGGGCACATCGATGCCGGATGCGCCGGTCGCCGATCCCTCGGGCAATCCGATGTTCCTCACCGAAGCCTTCATCCGCAAGGGAACGCGCTTCACGCTGCTGACGTTTGGCAACGGTAAGACGGTCGACGCGCCCGAGGGCCTGGGCACGATCCGCGTCGGCGGCGAGGATGGCTTGATCGACGCCGCAGGGCTGGCCGGGGAACGCTACGACGCTGACACAGGCGCGACCTATCTGCTGCGGCCCGACGGCTATGTCGCCGCGCGTTTCCGTCAGCCGACGCGAGCCAGCATCGATGCGGCGCTGGCGCGCGCCTGCGGACTCAATTGAGGTTTTCGCGATGCCGCTGTCGACCAGCTCGAATTTCGCAAAGCCCGACGATGCCTTCCGCGCCATCGTCGAGGCGCATCGTGGCTTAAGCGACGCCGAGAGCGCCGATCTCGACGCCGCGCTGGTGCTGGTGCTCGCCAACCACATCGGTGACATCGAGGTCTTGCGGGAAGCAATCGCGCTGGCAAAGCGGCGCATGCTGGACGCGAGCCAGCAGCAACAGCAACAACAATAGGTTTTGGGGAATTGGTGTAATGGCTGTCAGTTTCGCATCCACCGGGGACCTTGCGGAGAAGAAGGTCACCTTCTCCGAGATCGGCCCCGATCTCTATGCCTTTACCGCCGAGGGCGATCCGAATACCGCCGTGGTCGTCGGCGACGACGGCTGCTTGGTGTTCGATGCGCAGGCGACGCCCGCGATGGCGAACAAGGTAATCGAGCGGGTGCGCACGGTTACCGACAAGCCGATCAAATATGTCGTGCTGTCGCACTATCACGCCGTGCGCGTGCTGGGTGCCTCCGCCTACAAGGCGCAGGGCATCGTCGCGTCGCAGGAAACCTATCGCCTGATCCAGGAGCGCGGCCAACAGGATTGGGATTCCGAGTACGGCCGCTTTCCCCGCCTGTTCCAGGACGCGAAAAGCATTCCCGGCCTGACCTGGCCGACGCTCACCTTCGAGACCGACATGACCATCTATCTCGGCAAGCGCGAGGTGCGGCTGATGTCGTTAGGGGCCGGCCACACCTCCGGCGACATCGTCGCCTGGGTGCCGGACGCCGAGGTGATGCTGTCGGGCGACCTCATCGAGTATCACTCGGCCTGTTATTGCGGCGATGCGTATCTTCGCGAATGGCCGGCGACGCTGAACGAAATCCTCGCCTTCCATCCCAAGGCGATCGCGCCCGGCCGTGGCGATGCGCTCAACGGCATCGCCACCGTGCGCGATGCCATTGCGATGACCCGCGACTTCGTCACTACGCTGTATGGCGCGGCAGAGACGTCCGTCGCCAAGGGCCGCAGCCTGAAGGAATCGATGGCGGCGACGCGCGAGGTGATGGACCCGAAGTTCTCGACGTTTGCCATCTATGAACACTGCCTGCCGTTCAACGTCTCGCGCGCCTTTGACGAGGCTTCGGGGATCGACGAGCCCGTGATCTGGACCGATGCGCGCGACCGCGAAATGTGGGCGGCGCTACAAGGAGGAGGATCGACATGAACATCAACACCTCGCCTGACACCATCAGCCGGAGTTCCGTGCAGATCACGCCGGGCTACATGTCCGGCTTCGGCAACAGTTTTGAGACCGAGGCCTTGCCCGGCGCGCTGCCCATGGGACGCAATTCGCCTCAACGATGCGCTTACGGGCTCTATGCCGAGCAGCTTTCCGGCTCGCCCTTCACCGCCCCGCGCGGCACCAACGAGCGATCCTGGCTCTATCGCATCCGTCCCTCGGTGAAGCATTCCGGCCGTTTCACCAAGGTTGACATGGGTTATTGGCGCACCGCGCCCTGTCACGAATACGACCTGCCGATTGCGCAGCTGCGCTGGGACCCGGCGCCGCTTCCAAGAGGGGAAGTCACCTTCCTGCAGGGCGTGCACACCATGACGACCGCCGGCGATGCGCATACGCAAGCCGGCATGGCCGCGCACATGTACCTGATCACCAAGTCGATGGTGGACCAGAATTTCTACAATGCCGACGGCGAAATGATGTTCGTGCCGCAGCAGGGCAATCTGCGCCTCGTCACCGAGTTCGGCCGCATCGACATCGAGCCCGGCGAGATCGCGGTGATCCCGCGCGGCGTGAAATTCCGCGCCGAAATCCCTGGTGGCCCGGCGCGCGGCTATCTCTGCGAAAATTACGGCGGCGCCTTCACGCTGCCGGAGCGCGGCCCGATCGGCGCCAACTGCCTCGCTAACTCGCGCGACTTCCTGACGCCGGCCGCGGCCTATGAAGACAAGGACACGCCGACCGAGTTGTTCGTGAAGTGGGGCGGCTCGCTGTTCAAGACGCAATTGCCGCATTCGCCGATCGACGTCGTCGCCTGGCACGGCAATTACGCGCCCTACAAATACGACCTGCGCACCTTCTCGCCGGTCGGCGCCATTGCCTTCGATCATCCCGATCCCTCGATCTTCACCGTGCTGACCTCGCCGTCGGAGACCGCGGGCACAGCGAATATCGATTTCGTGATCTTCCCGGAGCGCTGGCTGGTGGCGGACAACACCTTCCGGCCGCCGTGGTACCACATGAACATCATGAGCGAGTTCATGGGCCTGATCTACGGCGTCTACGACGCCAAGCCGCAGGGTTTTGTGCCCGGCGGCGCTTCCCTGCACAATTGCATGCTGCCGCACGGCCCCGACCGCGATGCCTTCGAGCATGCCAGCAATGGCGAATTGAAGCCTGTGAAACTCACGGGCACCATGGCCTTCATGTTTGAGACGCGGTTTCCCCAGCGGGTGACGGAATACGCGGCGAAGTCGTCGACACTGCAGGATGATTATGCTGACTGCTGGAAGGGCCTGGCAAAGCGGTTCGATCCGAACAAGCCGTGATGCCCTTACCCTCTCCCCTTGTGGGAGAGGGTGCGATCGCGAAGCGAGCGCGGGTGAGCGGTCTGTCTCCGCGAAGAGACATCCCTCAATCAGGCAATTGCGAACGCGGATAGAGACCCCTCATCCGGCTCGCATCTGTCGATGCGAGCCACCTTCTCCCACAAGGGGAGAAGGGAGAGAAAAAAGAGATGTGAGGAAATGCCCCACCCCAACGACCCCAAACTCCGCTCCTTCATTCCCGTCGACCCCGCCTCCGACTTCCCGATCCAGAACCTGCCTTACGGCGTGTTCTCGGCCAAGGACGGCCTTGCGCCCCGCGTAGGCGTCGCGATCGGCGATTACGTGCTCGATCTCTGGGAGCTGGAGCAGGACTGCCGGCTCGATGTCGGCCCGCTCGGCGTGTTCTCGCAGCCCTCGCTCAATGCCTTCATGGCGCTCGGCCCAAAAGTCTGGTCGAGGACGCGGGTGCGAATCAGCGAGCTGTTGCGCCACGATCATCCGGAGCTGCGCGACAATGAAGAGCTGCGCCGGCGCGCGCTGGTGCCGATGGCCGACGCAAAACTGCATCTGCCGATCACGGTTTCCGGCTACACCGATTTCTACTCCTCGAAGGAACACGCCACCAATGTCGGCGTCATGTTCCGCGGCAAGGACAATGCGCTGCAACCGAACTGGCTACATATGCCGATCGGCTATAACGGCCGCGCCTCCACCGTCGTGGTCAGCGGCACCAAAGTGAAGCGGCCGCGCGGACAGCTCAAGCCGCCAAATGTCGATGCGCCGAGTTTCGGCCCGTGCAAGCGGCTCGACTTCGAGCTCGAAATGGGCGTCGTGGTCGGTCAGCCGTCGAAGATGGGCGAGATGCTCACGGAGGCGCAGGCGGAAGAGATGATCTTCGGCTTCACCATCCTCAACGACTGGAGCGCGCGCGATATCCAGCAGTGGGAATATGTGCCGCTCGGCCCGTTCCAGGCCAAGGCGTTCGCGACCTCCATCAGCCCGTGGATCGTGACACGCGAGGCGCTGGAACCGTTCCGCCTGCACGGCCCGGCGCAGCAGCCGGAGCCGCTGGCCTATCTGAAGCAGTCGCGGCCGAACAATTTCGACATGGAGCTCGACGTGAGCTTGCGCGCCGCCGGGATGAACGAGGCTAAAAGCATCTGCCGCACCAACTTCAAATACATGTACTGGTCGTCGGTGCAGCAGCTCGTGCACCATGCGTCCTCCGGCTGCGCGATGAATGTCGGCGATCTCCTCGGCAGCGGCACGATCTCCGGCCCCGAGAAGAGCCAGCGCGGCAGTCTCCTGGAGATCAGCTGGAACGGCACCGAGCCGGTCGAGCTCGCCGCCGGCATCAGACGCTCGTTCCTCGAAGACGGCGACTCGCTCGTCATGCGCGGCTGGTGCCAGGGCGACGGCTATCGCGTTGGCTTTGGCGAGGTCGAAGGGACGATCGTGGCGGCGGATTAGATGCCCAGCGCGCTCTGGTAGGCGAACAGCGCCGGCGCGCCGCCGGTGTGTACGAAGATGACATCCTCGTCCGTGCGCCAACGCTCCTGGCGGATCAGGGCGATCAGGCCCGCAAGCCCCTTGCCGGAATAGACCGGGTCAAGCGCAAGGGCTTCGAGCCGGCCCGCCAGCCGGATCGCCTCGATGGTGGCGTCGTGCGGGACGCCGTAGGCGGGCCCTGCGTGGCCCGCGACGACCTCTATTGTTGCTTCATCAAAGGGAACATCGAGCAGTTCGGACGCTTCTCGCGCAAACTTCACCACATCGGCTCGGACCCGCTGCGGCTCGGCGTCGATATCGATGCCGACGATCCGCGTATCCGGCATGGCAACGGCCACACCGGCGACCAGCCCGGCCTGCGTGCCGGCGCTTCCGGTACAGTGAACGATGGCACGCGGTGCGAAACCTAATTGTGCCGCCTGCAGTTCGATCTCTGCAATCGTCGTGGCATAGCCGATCGCACCTAGCGCGTTGGAAACCCCGTAGGGCACGAAGTACGGCTTTTGACCTCTCGCCTGGAGATCGTCGACCAGCGCACGGATGGCGGCATTGCGGTCGCCGGTCCACGGCACCTCATGGAGATGCGCGCCGTACAGCCGGTTGAGAAATGCATTGCCCGAGGTCTTGTATTCCGGCGTCGGGGATTCGACCCGGCCGTGATAAACCGCAAGATGACACGCGAGGCCGAGCTTTGCTGCGACCGCCGCAACCTGCCGCTGGCTGTTCGATTGCACGACGCCACCCGAGACGATCGTGTCGGCGCCCTTGGAAAGTGCTTCGTGCAGGAGGTAGTCGAGCTTGCGCAGCTTGTTGCCGCCAAAGCCGAGCCCGGTGGCGTCTTCGCGCTTGACCCACAGCCGCGGCCCGCCGAGATGCGCCGTCAGCCGCCTCATCGGCTCGAGCGGGGTCGGCAAATCCGCCAGGCCCAGCCGAGGAAAGACAGCGAGCCGGTCGGCCAATGACTTGCGATCAGTTCGCATGGTTTGACCCGTCAGGCGAGGGCAGATCAGCGATCCTGCGGCGCGATGCTTCTCAGGCGCGCCGAGTGCGCGGCGATGTCTTCGAGACTGTATTTCAGATGCACGCGCTTGTCGGACGGCGGTTGGCTCACCGTGCAAACGCCTGCGCGCCATTCCTTTGACGGACGGATCGGCCGCGGCGCAAAGCCGCCACCGCAGTTCGGGCAGACATTGCCGAGCTTTGTCTCGACGCAGTCGGCGCAGAAGGTGCATTCATAAGAGCAGATGCGCGCATCGAGCGCATTCGGCGGCAAGTCTTTGTCGCAATATTCGCAGTTCGGTCGGAGTTGCAGGGCCATGACGGTCTCGTTCGGATTCGGTTTGCGAAAAGATGATCGCAGAGCAAGGCTGAAATACGAATGACAGATTTCCCTCGATTTCAGCCAGCGCAACGCTCTTTCTTCTCCCTCTCCCCGCTCTTGCGGGGAGAGGGTTGGGGTGAGGGGCTCTCTCGGCGTCGGGACTCGTGTAGGGTCCCCCTCACCCGGCGCTGCGCACCGACCTCTCCCCGCGCGCGGAGAGAGGTGACTAGCCGCGCAGCGGCAGCTTGGTGCTCTCCTTCAGCCGGTCCAGCACGACGGACGAGCGCACATGCGCCACGCTCTGGTGCGGCATCAGCACGTCGTTGACGAGATTGGACAGGCTCTTGAGGTCGCGCAGCACCACCTTGAGCACGTAATCGGCATCGCCAGTGAGCGAATAGGCCTCCTGGATTTCATCGACACGGTTGACCAGCGCGCGAAACTTTTTCGCGTTGTCCGGCGAATGGGTCGCGAGCGTCACCTGGATGAAGGCGACCAGGTTGAAGCCGAGCGCTTCGGCGCCAAGGTCGGCGTGATAGCCCGCGATCACGTTCTCTTCCTCCAGCCGCATTCGCCGCCGCGAGCATTGTGAGGCGGAGAGGCCGACGAGATCGGCGAGCTGCTGGTTGGTGAGCCGGCCGTCGTCCTGCAGCGCGGCCAGCATTTTGAGGTCGAAGGCGTCCGTCTCGATCATGCGTGAAATGCCGTCGTTATGCACGAAACGTGCGTCATTCTAGCAATATATGTCCTCATTTGCACGCACCTTGCGTGGATTCTGGCCGATAATGACCGAAATCGATTTTGGGAGATCAGCTCATGGGTCCGTTTCCGCACGACGCGCCGCCCGCCACTATCACACCCGACAATCCGATGGGCACCGACGGCTTTGAGTTCGTCGAATATGCGCATCCCGATGCCAGCGAATTGCACGCGTTGTTCAAGATGATGGGCTTTGCGCCGGTTGCGCGCCACAAGACGAAGAACATCACCGTCTACCGCCAGGGCGACGTCAACTACCTCGTCAACGAAGAACCCGGCACCCACGGCTTCAACTTCGTCGCGGCACACGGTCCTTGCGCGCCGTCGATGGCGTTCCGCGTCGTCGATAGCAAGCAGGCCTATGAGCGCGCGATTGCGCTCGGCGCCGAGCCGGCCGGCGTGTCATCGCAGGAGAAGACGCTCGACGTTCCCGCGATCAAGGGCATCGGCGGCAGCCTCTTGTATTTCGTCGATCGCTATGGCCCGAAAGGCTCGGCCTATGATACCGAGTTCGAATGGCTCTTCACGCGCGACCCGCGTCCGGCAGGCGCCGGGCTCTATTACATCGACCACCTCACCCACAACGTCCATCGCGGGCGCATGGATGTGTGGACTTCCTTCTACGCAAAGCTGTTCAACTTCCGTCAGATCCGCTTCTTCGACATCGAAGGCCGCGCTTCGGGCCTGTTCTCGCGCGCGCTGACCAGCCCGGACGGCAAGATCCGCATTCCCATCAACGAGGACGCCGGCGATTCCGGGCAGATCGAGGAATATCTCAACGTCTACCGCGGCGAGGGCATCCAGCACATCGCCTGCGGCGTGCGCGACATCCATCGGACGATCGAGACCTTGCGCGAGTCGGGTCTGCCGTTCATGCCGTCGCCGCCCGACACCTATTTCGAGAAGATCGACACGCGGCTGCCGAAGCACGGCGAAGACGTCGCACGGCTGCAGAAGAACGGCATCCTGATCGACGGCGAGGGCGTGGTCGACGGCGGCCAGACCAAGGTGCTGCTGCAGATTTTCTCGGCCAATGCGATCGGGCCGATCTTCTTCGAATTCATCCAGCGCAAGGGCGATGACGGATTCGGCGAAGGCAATTTCAAGGCGCTGTTCGAATCGATCGAGGAAGACCAGATCAGGCGCGGCGTGTTGAAGGTCGAGCACGGCCACGCGGCGTAGTTCGGTGCCGTAGGGTGGGTAGCCGTCCACATCTGCGGTAGCTCAACGAGCGAAGTCGGAACGCGTAACCCACCGTTGCCGAGAGAAGAGGGTGGGTTACGCTTCGCTAACCCACCCTACGACGCTTTCCGCTGTCACCGCGTCGCGTCTCACCACCGATCCGTTCAAATCAACGCGTCATCCGCGCATCTCCGTGTGCGCCAAATCACACGCCACACTGTCGCAAGTCGTTTTGACGCAGGGGCTCGCCGAACCCCCGCGGTCAGCGCCGCGTCCGAACCGCGAAGCCTCGCGCTGCCTGCGCGGCAAAACGGAGCGGATCATGTCACGCACCATCAACCGGGGACAGCAATCCCTCGGTCATCATGTGCGGATACTCGTCGGAAGTGTTGCGATCGGCGCAATTGTTGTGGCGTCGGCGACGAGTGCTGCAGCGGAAGACGCCAAGGTCAAATCCATGAGCCTGCACACGGAGACACCGTTCAAGATGAACATCGTCTCCGTCGAATCGTCTACCGGCGGGAAGTGGGACACCATTCTGCCGGGCCAGATCGCGTTCTCGGCAGCCATGAAGGTCGATACCAGATGGCCCGGCTATGTGCAGGATTCCGGTATTTTCCTCGGCACCTGCTCCAACAGGCAGTGCGGTAAAAGCGGCAGTCCCTTGCTCTTCTACGAGAGTGTGTGGCAGCGCGACTACAACACCACCAAAAACATCTCGTTCTCGACCGCCAAACTGCAGGTTTCGGGTCCTCACCAGCTGGCGCCGACGCCTTTTGGCGACGCGATCCTCACGCTTTGCAATGCGGGGCTGACGGACGGCAAGGCGACCAAGCCCCACTCGTTCGACATGCCGATGACCGTGGCCTTCACCGTGAATACCCGCAAGGGCCTCGGCAAGGTCGGTCCGGCCGAATCCGGCGACGCCGAAACTGTCGCCTGGGGCGGCGGCGACGCGACGCGGCACGGCCAGATATTGGCGCATGTCGAGTGCCTGGCGACTTCGAAGCAGACCACCGATCCCAACCCGGATCCGCATCGCAACAAGCCCGATGTCAGCGAACTGGATCTCTTCCTCGCGACAGTCGCCGGGCACGATTCATCTCCGTTTGCGCACGCCGGCCAGTGCAAGGCGCTCAAGGTGACGACACGGATCGCCACCGACAAGGCGGGGCCGGTCACCGTCAAGCAATGGCGTCAGGTCAATGGCGGGCCGATCACTAGCGAGACCAGGCGGATAGTTGCGACCGCGCAAGGCGGCGGCAAGTTTGGTGCTGACTGGGTCAAGTTCGAGCGGTTCGCCAGGACGACGACCGTCCAGTACATGGACGAGGTGGTCGGCGGAACGTTTGCGCCGTCGACGCCGTGGAAGAGCATCGCCGTTCACTGCAACGGGGATTTTGCGACACCCGCCGGCGATGGGAATCCGGACAGCAGGATCCCGCCAGCCGGGCCCGGCAATCGCCGGGCGTTCGTTCGCTAAGGCAAAATTTCAGAGGCGGCGCCTTTTGCGCCGCTTCGCTGTCCTACCGCTTCCACGCCCCCACGAGCTGGCCGATATCCGTCTTCTCCGGCTCGCGGATCGCCGACGGCGTGCGCGAGAAGCGCGGGGCCGGCGCGGGCTGCGTCACGCCGTGGCGCTCGACGAACACTTTTCGCGCAGCCATGTGCGGATGCTTTGGCGCTTCCGCCATGGTCAGGATCGGTGCGAAGCAGATGTCGGTGCCTTCCATGATCTTGCACCAGTCCTCGCGCGACTTGCTCTTGAACACCTTTGTCAGCTTCTCCTTCAGCGCCGGCCACGCCTTGCGGTCCATCTGGGCGTCGAAATCGGCGTCGGTGAGACCGGCGTGCTGGCGCAGCAGCGCATAGAACTGCGGCTCGATGGAGCCGATCGAGATGAAATTGCCGCAGGAGCATTCATAGACGCCGTAGAAATGAGCGCCGCCGTCGAGGAAATTCTGGTCACGGCCTTCGGTCCAGCGGCCGATCGCAGTCATGTCGAAGAACATCGACATCAGCGAGGCCGCGCCGTCGCACATCGCGGTGTCCACCACCTGGCCCTTGCCGGATTTCGAGGCCTCCAGCAATGCCGCGAGCACGCCGACCACGAGATAGAGCGCGCCGCCGCCGAAATCGCCGACGAGATTGAGCGGTGGCACCGGCTTCTCTTTGGTGCCGATCGCAGCCAGCGCGCCCGTGACCGAGATGTAGTTGATGTCGTGGCCGGCAGCCTGCGCGAGCGGGCCTTCCTGGCCCCAGCCGGTCATGCGGCCATAGACCAGTTTCGGGTTGCGCGCGTGCACGATGTCGGGACCGAGGCCAAGCCGCTCCATCACGCCGGGGCGAAAGCCTTCGATCAGCGCGTCGGCATTGGCGAGCAGGTCGAGCACCTGCGCCACCGCGGCCTTGTCCTTCAGATCGAGCTCGACCACCTTGCGGCCGCGGCCGGCAACCGATTTCAGATTCTTGCCGGCGCCGACGCGGTCGAGCGTCACCACCTCGGCGCCCATGTCCGCCAGCATCATGCAGGCGAACGGGCCGGGGCCGATGCCGGCGAATTCGACGATGCGAAAACCGGCGAGCGGGCCGGAGGTTTTGGCTGATGTGTGGGACGCAGGTTTGTCGAGCACGGTGTTCCCTCGAAATTCTAATTAGCTGATTAGCTAAATTGTCTCGCCTTCACGCTCCACTGGCAAGCCATTCTTGCCCCAAAAGCCGTGCGGCGCGCATCGCTGCGCGCCGCGTGCATGCCTCAGCTAGAGCGTTTTCAAGCGAAGTGGAAACCGGTTCGCGTGAACAAAACGCGTCAAATCAAGAATCTCGAGCTTCGGTTCTGATTCAATCAGAACCGAAGCGCTAGGAGATGGATCAGCCGGCGGCCTGCACCGCCCGCTGCGCCATCACCTTAATGAGGTTGGCGCGGTAATCGGATGAGCCGTGGATGTCGTTCAGCAGTCCGTCCGCGGAGATATTGACGCTGTCGATGGCGCCGGGCGACCAGTTCGCCTTCAGCGCCGCCTCGATGGCCGGAACCCGCATCACGCCGTTCTGCGAGGCGCCGGTGGCGGCGACGCGGACTTCACCGCCTTTCCTCGCCACAAACACGCCGGTCAGCGCAAAGCGCGAGGCCGGGTGCGGAAATTTGGCGTAGCCCGCCTTTTCGACCAGCGGGAAGTCGACCGCGGTGATGATTTCGCCGTCCTCGAGCGCCGTGGTGAACAGTCCCTTGAAGAAATCATCCGCCGCGATCGTGCGCTTGTTGGTCTTGATAACAGCGTTCAGCGCCAGCACCGCGGCGGGATAGTCCGCAGCGGGATCGTTGTTCGCGAGCGAGCCGCCGATGGTGCCGCGATAGCGCACAGCGGGATCGCCGATTTGCGAGGCGAGATCGGCGATCGCCGGAATCGCCTTGAGGATGCTGGGATCCTTGGAGACTTCGTAATGCGTGGTCGCCGCGCCGATCCGGACACCGGAGAGCGTCCCGCCCCCCGAGCAGCCGACCAGGTCGTCGATTTTCGTCAGATCGATTACGTCGGACGGCGAGGCGAGGCGCTGCTTCATGACTGGAAGCAGCGTCTGGCCGCCGGCGAGATATTTCGCTTCCTTGCCCTTGGCAAACAGCGAAGCGGCCTCGGCGACCGAGGAGGCGCGGTGATAGGTGGTCTGGTACATGGTGCTCCTCCTCAGCCGTGGATCGCGTGCCAGACGCGATCGGGCGATGCCGGCATTTCCAGCTTGTTGTTGCCGATCGCATCAGTGATCGCGTTGATGACGGCGGCCGAGGCGCCGATCGCGCCGGCCTCGCCGCAGCCCTTGACGCCGAGCGGATTGCTCGGACAGAGCGTCGTGGTGTGCGACACCTTGAACGACGGCAGATCGTCGGCGCGCGGCATGGTGTAATCCATGAAGGACGCCGTGATCGGCTGGCCATTGTCGTTATAGACAGCGTGCTCCAGCAGCGCCTGGCCGATGCCCTGCGCGAGCCCGCCGTGCACCTGGCCCTCGACCACCATCGGGTTGATCAGGCGCCCGAAATCGTCGGCGGCGACGAAGTTGACGAACGAGGTCTTGCCGGTGGCGGCATCGACCTCGACCTCGCAAATATAGGCGCCGGCGGGGAAGGTGAAGTTGGTCGGGTCGTAGAAGGCGGTCTCCTTCAGGCCCGGCTCCATGCCCTCTGGCAGATTGTGCGCGGTGTAGGCCGCGAGCGCGACCATCGGCAGCGCGATCGACTTGTCGGTGCCGGTCACCTTGAACTCGCCGTTCTCGATGACGATGTCGTTCTCGCTCGCTTCCAGCGCGTGGGCTGCGATCTTCTTGGCCTTGGATTCGATCTTCTCCATGGCCTTGACGATGGCGGTGCCGCCGACCGCGATCGAGCGCGAGCCGTAGGTGCCCATGCCGAACTGCACCTTGTCGGTGTCGCCGTGCACGATCGAGACCTGGCTGATGGGAACGCCGAGACGCTCGGCGATCAGCTGGCTGAACGTCGTCTCGTGGCTCTGGCCATGGCTGTGCGAGCCCGTCAGCACCTCGATGGTGCCGACCGGGTTGACGCGGATTTCCGCCGACTCCCACAGGCCGACGCCGGCACCGAGACTGCCGACCGCCTTTGACGGCGCGATGCCGCAGGCCTCGATGTAGCAGGACACGCCAATGCCGCGCAGTTTGCCTTCCGATTTCGCCTTCGCCTTGCGCGCGGGGAAGCCGGCATAATCGATCGCTTTCATTGCGGCATCGATCGAAGCGTGGAAGTCGCCGGCGTCATAGGCCATGATGACCGGCGTCTGGTACGGGAACGTCGTGATAAAATTCTTCTTGCGCAGCTCCGCGGGATCGACCTTGAGCTGCCGCGCCGCGGTCTCCATCATGCGCTCCAGCAGATAGCTCGCCTCGGGTCGTCCGGCACCGCGATAGGCATCGACGGGCGTGGTGTTGGTGTAGACGGCCATCACCTCGGCATAGATCGCCGGGATAACATACTGTCCCGACAGCAGCGTCGCGTAGAGATAGGTCGGCACTGCGGAAGAGAACAGCGACATGTAGGCGCCGAAATTGGCGTGGGTCTTTACGCGCAAGCCCAGGATCTTGTTGTCCTTGTCGAACGCCATCTCGGCATGGGTGACGTGGTCGCGGCCATGCGCGTCGGTGAGGAAGGCTTCGGTGCGGTCGCCGGTCCACTTCACGGGGCGGCCGACCTTCTTCGAGGCCCACAGCGCCACCATCTCCTCGGGATAGATGTAGATCTTCGAGCCAAAGCCGCCGCCGACATCGGGCGCGATCACCCGCAGCTTGTGCTCGGGCGCGACATTGTAGAACGCCGACAGCACGAGGCGGGCGACATGCGGGTTCTGCGAGGTGGTGTAGAGCGTAAAGTGCTCTTCCGCCGCGTTGTAATCGGCGATCGCCGCGCGTGGCTCCATCGCGTTCGGCGCCAGACGGTTGTTGGTGAGATCGAGACTCACCACATTCGCGGCCTTGGCAAACGCGGCCTTCACTGCGGCTTCGTCGCCGAGGTGCCAGTCATAGATGATGTTGCCCGGCGCTTCCGGGTGCAGCTGCGGCGCGCCCGGCTTGATCGCGGCCGTGACACTGGCCACCGCCGGCAGTTCCTCGTAGTTGACGACTACGGCCTCCGCGGCATCGCGCGCCTGGTTCTTGGTTTCGGCGATCACGACCGCGACCGCCTGTCCGACGAAGCGCACCGTCTCCGGCGCCATTGCGGGCCAGGCGCCCATCTTCATGGGCGAGCCATCCTTCGACGTAATCGCCCAGCCGCAGATCAAATTGCCGATCTTGTCGTCGACGATCTGCTGGCCGGTCAAGACCGCAATCACGCCGGGCATCTTCATCGCCGCGGACGAGTCGATGCTCTTCACCTTGGCATGCGCATGTGGGCTGCGGATGAAATGGGCGTGGGTGCAGCCCACCAGCTTGATGTCGTCGACATAGCGGCCCTTGCCGGTGATGAATCGCTTGTCTTCCTTGCGTACGACGCTTGCGCCAATACCTTCAACGCCCATGTCCTGATCCTCCCAACCGGAGATTTTTTGATGTCCCGCCGCTTTCGCTTCGATGCGGCGGATTGAATTTGAAGAAGTGCGAAAACTACTAAGCGGGCCACCCTGGGCGGCCGGCCGCATCCAGCACCGCTTTGACGATGTTGTGGTAGCCAGTGCAGCGGCAGATATTGCCTTCCAGCTCGTGGCGCACGGTGGCTTCGTCGAGCTTGTCGCCCTTGTGGCGCTTCACGATGTCGATCGACGACATGATCATGCCCGGCGTGCAATAGCCGCACTGCAGGCCGTGATTGTCGCGGAAGGCGGCCTGCATCGGATGCAGCTCGTCGCCCTTGGCGATGCCTTCGATGGTGGTGACTTCGCTGCCGGCCGCTTGCGCCGCCAGCACGGTGCAGGATTTGACCGCGCGTCCGTCCATATGGACGACACAGGCGCCGCACTGGCTGGTGTCACAGCCGACATGCGTGCCGGTCAGATTGAGATTTTCCCGCAGGAGATGGACCAGGAGGGTCCGGTCCTCGACATCGACCGAAACGTCCCGGCCGTTTACCTTCAGCTTGACTGTCGACACGCTCACTCCTCCCGATCTGTTTTTTTGATTGGTTCTAATTAGAGACAGCGAGAGCGGAACTTGCAACTAGGATTTTCGTCCGGGGATGCGGATGTGATCGGTGACGCGTGACACATCAATGACGCGATGATGGGCATGGCGTGCGAGGGCGGCGGGGTGGTGGCACCCCCCTTGCAACCCCGGGGCGCCCAGCGGGGTTTACGCACCTTTATCCATTTGGCCGTAATTTCAAATTAGCGATTGGGGGTGCAGGCCCCCGATCCGGGCTGGCTTTATCTATCGGCGGGGGGTTGGGGATGGAGGTTTTTGCGCGCGGCGGCTTGCGGTCCATTGGCCTGCCGACCCTGCGTTTCCGCGGCAAGATCGTGCTCGGCTTTGCCGTCACGCTGGCGATTTCCGCCGCCAGCATGGGCATTGCCTGGCTCGGCTTCGAGCATGTCTCGGAAGGCGTGGCCGCCTACCGCAAGAGCGTGACCGAGGCAGACCTCGCCCGCAACATCGACCGAGAGCTGATCTCCTACCGGGCGCTCGTGCGCTATTACGTGGCGACCGGCAAAGAAGAGGACAGCAAGGCGGCGATTGCTGCTGAAGGCGGCCTGAGGGATGCCATCAACGCCTCGATGCGCGGCACCACCAATCCGGCCCGGCTGGAGCAGATCACCAAGCTGGAGCGCGAGTTCCGCGCCTTCACCAAAATCTTTGCCGAGATCCTGAAGACCAGAGAAGACAGCGACTATCTCGTCAAGAACGCCCTGACCCGCAGCGAGATGTCGCTGGAATACAAGCTCGACGACCTCGCCAGCACCGCGACAGATGTCGATTTGCCGGCGGTGGCCTTCCAGGCCAAGTCGATCACCACCCAGTTCCAGGCCATCAAGGTTTTCGTCAACAATTTCGTGGTCAGCGGCGATGCGTCGGCGGCGACCAGTTCCACCAGCCGCCTGAGTTTCCTCGAAAACGGCTTTAAGAACATTCCGGCGACCCACGAGAAGATCGAGCCGGTCGTCAAGGAGTTGAATGCGCTGCTGAAGGCGTATCGTGACGCCTTTGCCAAGCTGGTCGAGAACAGGAAGAACATCGCCGACCTCACCGCTGAAATGGGTGAATCCGCCGAAGAAATCATGAAGGGCGCGGCTGCAATGAAGACGGGCCTGGTCTCCGACCAGACGCGCTTCGAGCAGGAGTCGAACGCGACGATCGCCGACACCGAGCGGCTGATCCTGATGCTCGCGATCGGCGGCTTCCTGCTCGGCGCCGTGTGGGCGCTGATGCTCGGCCGCAGCATCTCGCGGCCGATGACGGCGATGTGCAAGGCGATGCGCGAACTGGCCGGCGGCAATTTCGACGTCGTGCTGCCCGGCCTCGGCCGCAAGGACGAGCTCGGCGAGATGGCAGGCGCAGTGGAAGAGTTCAAGATGCAGGCCATCGCCAAGGCCGAGCGCGATGCGGCGACGCAGGAAGCGCAGAACAAGGCCGGCGCTGCCGCGCGGCGTTCCGAGCTCATTCGTTTCGCCGACGAGTTCGAGACCGCGGTCGGCTCCATCGTCGCCAATGTCTCGTCGTCCGCCGCGCAGCTGGAAGCAGCCGCCGGCACGCTGACGCGCACCGCGGAGACGACGCAGTCGCTCTCGAGCCAGGTCGCGGAATCCTCAGGGCAAGCCTCCAGCGACATGCAGTCGGTGGCGGCGGCCACCGAAGAGCTGTCCGCTTCCGTCAACGAGATCGGGCGGCGGGTGCGCGAGTCCAACGACATCGCGGTGGCCGCGGTGCGTCAGGCCGAGGAGACCGATAATCGCATCGGCAAGCTGTCGAAGGCGGCGCAGGAGATCGGCGACGTGGTAAAACTGATCACTGCGATCGCCGAGCAAACCAATCTGCTCGCGCTCAACGCCACCATCGAGGCGGCGCGCGCCGGCGATGCCGGCCGCGGCTTTGCGGTGGTGGCCTCCGAGGTGAAGTCGCTGGCGAACCAGACTGCGAAGGCAACCGACGAGATCTCCAATCATATCTCGGGCATGCAGGGCGCGACCCAGGAGTCGGTGGCTGCGATCAAGGAGATCGGCGGCACTATCGGCAAGATTTCCGAGATCGCCTCGACCATCGCCAGCGCCGTGGAAGAGCAGGGCTCGGCGACCCAGGAGATCGCCCGCAGCGTGCAGAACGTCGCCAAGGGCACGCAGGCCGCCTCCGACAACGTCATGCAGGTCAACCGCGGCGCCACCGAGACCGGCTCGGCCTCGGAAGAGGTGCTCAATTCCGCCCGCACGCTGTCGACCGAAAGCACGCGCCTGCGCGAAGAGCTCGACCGCTTCATGGCGACTATCCGGGCGGCGTAGCATCCGTCGTCCCCGCGAAGCGGGGACCCATACCACCGCAGCCAATTGTCGAAGCAAGCTGGCGCTCCAGCGCCCTTCCCCTTGCGGGAGAAGGTAGCGCGCATCGAAGATGCGCGACGGATGAGGGGTCTCTATCCGCGCGAACGAGTGCCAACGAGGGATTGCTGTTCGCGGAGACAGACCCCTCACCCCGCTTCGCGTGCCCGCGAAGCGACCCTCTCCCACAAGGGGAGAGGGTGCGCCGCCCGGGGATCAATCCCTTCCGAACTGATGCTTCAATTCCACCTTCGCCCGCTCCAGCCGCGCGCGTTGCGTCTTCGGCAGATTCTTGCCGCCGCGGTTGATGTAGAACGTCAGCATCGACAGCGCGGAGCGATAGGCGCCGGACTTGCGGCGCGAAGAGCGCTCGGCCGAACGCTTCAGCGATGCGGCGATCTTCTTGGCGCTGGTCTGCTTGAACACGCCTTTCTTCAAATCCATCGCATCGCTCTCGCGGGTCACGCGTTGCGACCAGCGGCGCGACGAGGTCGCTCGTGCGCCGGTCTTGCGCCGCGACGCGCTCGTCTTGCGGCGTGCGGATTTGGCGGATCGCGGCGAAGGCTTGCGTTTGACGGGTTTGCGGCGCGCGGCCATGGCTTGCTCCATCGGCTAACAAGCGGAAAATGTGCGCAAATCCGCATTGTTCCTATCTCGCAATGCGGGAACCGCATGGCCACACGAACGTTGTTCCGACGTGGCAGGCAAGGCTGACGCCAAATAGAGGTGAGAAGCCTCGGGGGCTCCGACTTCCCGAGGGGCTTTCTCATTGATCGCAATGAATTTGCAAGAGGTCGCGAGCACACCGGCGCAAGCAGAGAGCGCTTCGGCAGGCGTCGTGCAGGACAATTCCCCCATTGTCGAGACCAGCATTCCCGCGCGGCTCGACAATTTGCGCTGGAGCGGTTTTCACACCCGCGTCGTACTCGCGCTCGGCATCACCTGGATCCTCGATGGCCTTGAAGTCACGCTGGCCGGCGCGCTATCGGGCGCGCTGAAGGAAAGCCGGCTGCAATTCTCCAATTTCGACGTTGGCCTCGCCAACAGCGCCTATCTTGCCGGCGCCGTGATCGGCGCGCTGGCCTTCGGCTGGCTCACCGACCGCATCGGCCGCCGAAAGCTGTTCTTCATTACGCTCGCGCTTTATCTGCTCGCGACCGCTGCGACCGCGCTGTCATGGAATGTGGCGAGCTATGCGCTGTTTCGTTTTCTCACCGGCGCCGGCATCGGCGGCGAATACACCGCGATCAACTCGACCATCCAGGAGCTGGTGCCGGCGCGCTACCGCGGCTGGACGGATCTCGTGATCAACGGCAGTTTCTGGATCGGCGCCGCGATGGGTGCGGTGAGCGCTATTGTGCTGCTCGATCCGGCGTTCGTCGGCGTCGATCTCGGCTGGCGGCTCGCCTATTTCACGGGCGCCGTGCTTGGCCTCGTCGTCTTCATCATGCGGATGTGGATCCCGGAAAGCCCGCGCTGGCTGATGATCCATGGCCGGCCGGACGAGGCGCATGCCATCGTCGACGAGATCGAGCAGTCGGCGGTGGGGCATTCGCAGGCAGGGCAGACGTTCCCCAAGATGAAACTCAGGATGCGCAGCCACACGCCGCTGCGCGAAGTCGCGCAGACGCTGTTTACCGTCTACCGGCAACGCTCGATGGTGGGCCTGGTGCTGATGGCGGCGCAGGCGTTCTTCTACAACGCCATTTTCTTCACCTTCGCGCTGATCCTGACCGATTTCTTCGGCATCCCCGCCAGCAATGTCGGCTGGTACATCCTGCCCTTTGCCGCCGGCAATTTCTTAGGGCCGCTGCTGCTCGGACGCCTGTTCGACACCATGGGACGGCGCACGATGATCGCCTTCACCTACAGCATTTCGGGCGTGCTGCTGGCGCTCTCGGGTTATCTGTTCTCGATTGGTGCGCTGACTGCGCAGCAACAGACGATCGCCTGGATGGTGATCTTCTTCTTTGCCTCACCGGCCGCAAGCGCGGCGTATCTCACGGTGAGCGAAACCTTTCCGCTGGAAGTCCGGGCGCTTGCGATTGCGCTGTTCTATGCCGTGGGCACCGGCATCGGCGGAGTGATAGGGCCCGCGCTGTTCGGCGCGCTGATCGATACGGGATCGCGGACCAGCGTGTTCGCGGGCTACCTGTTCGGGTCGGCCCTGATGATCGCGGCGGCGGCCGTCGCCTGGCGTTACTGCGTCGCAGCCGAGCGGCGCTCGCTGGAATCGGTCGCAAAGCCGTTAGCATTCGTGGAGTAGGATATGATGGATCAGGAACTGGCTGAAATGCCGCTGGAAGACATCACGCCGGAAGAGGAAGAGACGCTGGACTCCGTTCCTGTGCCGAGTTCGCTGGTGCCGCATCTGAGCCAGACTGCGGTGCTGCTCGACATCGACGGCACGCTGCTCGACCTCATGCCGACGCCGCGCGAGGTGTGGGTGCCGCCGGGCCTCGCCAAGACGCTCAACCGCCTGCACAAGAGGACCGGCGGCGCGCTGGCGCTGGTCAGCGGCCGCTCGCTCAACGATATCGACCTGATCTTTGCGCCGGACCAGTTTCCCGCCGTCGGCGGCCACGGCGCCGAGATGCGGCTCGAGGCCGATGCCGAAGCGGTGGCCGCGCATGCGCCGCCGCTGGACAAGGAGCTGAAGCGGCGGCTGGCCGCCATCGCCAGATTGAGTCCGGGCATTCTGCTCGAGGACAAGGGCTATTCGCTGGCGCTGCACTATCGTCTTGCGCCGCATGCGGAGAAGGCGATCTATGAAGCGGTATCGCTGATCCGTGCCGATCTGCCGGATGCGCCGATCGAGGTGCTGCCGGGAAAGGCGGTCTGCGAGATCAAGCACTCCGGCTTCACCAAGGCGAGCGGCGTGCGCGAGCTGATGACGCATCCGCCCTTCAAGGGCCGCAAACCCTTCTTCATCGGCGACGACGTCACCGACGAAACCGTCTTCGCCATCATGCCGGATCTTGACGGCATCGCCTTCTCCGTCGGCCGCCGGGCCAAGGGCGTGGCCGGCCATTTCGATGCGCCGAGCGACGTGCGCGAGTTCCTTGCGCATCTGCTTGACGATGAAAGGGACGTATTACTGCCGTAAACGGAGCAGCGAGCGCCGTAATCCCTGACCGATTTCGCCGCGCCTGGTTTGATTGCGATTATTTTGCGCATCATCACGCATGCAGCGCGAAATATCTTTTCGCGCGGCAATGCGAGTTCCATGAATCTCGCCCGATTTTGGTTTGATTTCGCAAAGATCGTGATCAGGAACCATATTGATGAATATCCGTTAAACGACGGACCTGCTTCAGGAGGGGACAGTGAACCTCGTCGTCGTTTCAAATCGCGTCTCGCGCGGCAAGGCCAATGAGCCGATGACGGGCGGGCTGGCTGCGGCGCTGCTGCCCATCGTGGAAAATTCCGGCGCGATCTGGGTCGGTTCCTCCGGCCGTGTGCGCGATGGGAACCAGGAACCGTTCGCCGAGATCGAGGCGCTTGGCGTCGGCGCGCTGGCGCTGCTCGATCTGCCGGCCGCGCACTATGGCGGCTATTACGAAGGCTTTGCCAATTCCGCGCTGTGGCCGGCGATGCATTCGCGTGCCGACCTGATCCGCGCCACGCGCGAGGACTATCTGTCCTATCGCGAGGTCAACGCCTTCATGGCCCGCGCGCTGTTGCGCTTCCGCAAACCCGACACCGCGTTCTGGGTGCAGGATTATCACTTCCTGGCGCTCGGCGCGGAGCTACGCGAGCTCAGCGTCACCTCTCCGATCGGCTTCTTCCTGCATACGCCCTGGCCGGCGCGCAACGTGTTCTGCGGCGTGCCGCATGCCCTTGAGCTGATCGAAGCGATGCTGGCCTATGACCTGATCGGTTTTCAGACCGAGGAAGACTGCGAGAATTTTCTCGCCTGCGTGCAGCACGAGCTCGATCTGCCCGTGCATGACGGCATCATCCTGTCGCGCTGGGGCCGCACCCGCGCCGCGGTGTTTCCGATCGGCATCGATGTCGATCTGTTCGCGCAATATGCCGCGAAGTCGGCGACGCATCCGGAAGTGTCGCGGCTGCGCAAGAGCCTCAATGGCGAACGGCTCGCGATCGGCGTCGACCGTCTCGATTATTCCAAGGGCCTAGTCAACCGCATCCGTGCCTTCGACCAGATGTGGAGCGACCAGCCGTCGCTGTTGCGCACCGCCTCGCTGCTGCAGATCGCAACGCCCTCGCGCGGCGCGATCGAGGCCTATGGCAATCTGCAGAACGAAGTCGCCAAGCTCGTCAGCGACGTCAACGGCCGCCATGGCGAGATCGACTGGACCCCGATCCGCTATCTCAACAAGGGTTTCGCCCAGGCCGTGCTCGCCGGGCTTTACCGCACGGCGCAGGTCGGCGTGGTGACGCCGTTGCAGGACGGCATGAATCTCGTCGCCAAGGAATATGTCGCCGCGCAAAATCCCGCCGATCCCGGCGTGCTGGTGCTGTCGAAATTCGCCGGCGCCGCCAACGAGCTCGATGCCGCGCTGCTGGTGAACCCGCATGACATCGACGGCATGGCACGGACGATTGCGACCGCGCTCACCATGCCGCTGACCGAGCGCCGCATGCGCTGGGAGGCGATGATGACGAAGCTGCGTCGCGGCACCATTCAGCAATGGTTCGCGAATTTCATCGAAGAGCTGCAGGAGACGCAGCCCGACAAGAGCGAGATGCCGGAGCTGATGTCGGATCGAACCGCGTTGTGGCCGCGGCGCCCGGCGCAGGCCGGCGCACGGATACATTAAGCCTTCAATAGCAGTACGGCACGCCGTCGAGCACGGTGCAGCGCGCCTTGTTCGGCGCGCTCGGATTGTCGAGCGGCACCACGCCGCTGCCGCTGCCGACGAACACGCCCTTGCCGACCACCACCGACTGCTTGTTGCCGATGATCACGCTCGGGTGGGGCGAAGCGAGATTGGCGCGGGTGCCGTCCGGCCAGACGATGGCGTTGCCGGTCCACACGCCGCGACGTCCGTCATCGCAGGTGACGTCGGTGCCCTGGCGGGTGCAGTTCTGCGCCGCGGCCGGCGAGGCGGCGGCCAGCGTGGTTGCGGAAACAAGCAGTGAGAGAAAAAGCGTCCGCGCGATCATCGCAACCATCCCTTGTTGAGCCCATCGGCTGATTTGGCTTCGCTCGATGCATCAGTCGTCGGCGACCGGCCCCGTCCGGTTCAAAAACGGCCTTCGATCCGACGCCGGGCCGTGCCGAATTCGCCAATTATTCCAACGAATTGGGGAAATTTTGGGCGTGAGCCCCGGCCTCCCTTGCCAAATCCGCCTTGCCCCGTCATGAGAGGGGCCTCCGGAGAGATGGCCGAGTGGCTTAAGGCGCACGCTTGGAAAGCGTGTGTGCGGGAAACCGTACCGTGGGTTCGAATCCCACTCTCTCCGCCAGCCGTGGGACGCCGTACCAGCATAGGAAACGTCCTCAGCCGAGAATCGCGCATTGGCGTATGGGCTTCTCGACGCCTTTATTTCTGCACGATTTGAGCAGCAAATGGACCGTGTAACGCTTTGGAGGACTGGCGGTGCCGAGGTCCGGACTGGCGTTGTTGCTTGTGGGGTTGCCAGGGTTGGTGCTCGGCGGTTGCATGCAATCGACGCTCGCACCGTCGTCGAATGCCAGTTTGACCCCAAGGGACCGGCAACTGCTGGCCCATCCGCCGTATGCGCACGTGACCATTCCGGAGACCTATCGCCGGCATATTGTCGACTACACGCGCAAAGAGCAGCCGGGCACGATCCTTGTCGATACCAACGCGCGTTTTCTCTATTACGTCCTGCCGGGAGGCAAGGCGTTGCGCTACGGCGTGACGGTGGGGGAGGAGGCGCTGGCATGGTCCGGCGTCGCTACGGTCGGCAACATAGCTGAATGGCCGGATTGGATTCCGACGGCAGAGATCCAGGCTCGGCTGGGCCCCTACCCAAAGCGCGTTGCCGGAGGCCCGGCTAATCCGTTGGGCGCGCGGGCGATCTACCTTTACCAGGGCAACAAGGACACCCTGTACCGCATCCACGGCACCAACCAGCCGGAATATATCGGCCATGCCATCTCGTCGGGCTGCATCCGCATGACCAACGAGGACATCATCGATCTCGTGAATCGGGTGAAGCCCGGCGCGATGGTCGTTGTCCTCGCGCCGGGTCGGAGTGCTTGAAAACGACGGAAGCCCGCCAGGCGGCTTTCCAAGGTCGCCGCTTTGGCGTTGGGGGCAAGTCGATCTGATGTAGTCGACCGCCACCTTCGGATGACATTGGACGGAAGAGGGAAGCGCCAATGAACTCCACACCCACTCCGAAATCAATTGAACCCCGCGATGCCCTGGTCGCGCGTGCGGATGAACGCCTTTCGCACGCTCACGAACAGATGACGCGCGCGGCTGAACAGCTCGCGCGTCTGAGCGAACAGGTTACCAAGATGGAGCGCGATGCCGCGCGCCCGCCTTCGGCCGGACCTAGCCCGCAATCACCGCCTGGAAGGCCGGCGATCCGGACCCTCGTCGGCTGGCGGCTGGCGGCGTGCATCATTGTCGCTGCCCTGGTTTTGCAGTGGTCTTATGGCGGCGGGGCCAGGCTGGTCGTCGCCCATTGGGCGCCGCAGCCCGTTTCAACTCCATCACTGCCGCCGGAAAATCCGCCGTTTCCCGCACAGCCCGCGCCATCTATCGTTCAAGTCGCCGCGGCGGAGGCAGCGCCACCGCAAGCAGCGCCCGTGGCTCAGACCGCACCGCAAGAGACCGCGCCGACAGCTACCGCAGCGCTTCCCGATCACACACAGCTGCTGCAAACGATGGCGCGCGATCTCGCGAATGTGGAGCGAAGCATTGAGCAGCTCCAGGCCACCCAGCGACAAATGGCCAGCGACAATTCAAAAGCCATCGCGGAGCTCAAGGCCAGCCAGGAAGAGATAAAGCGCGTGCTGGCGAGGATTTCCGAGCAGAACCTGCCCAAGACGTCGCCGCCTCCGACGCAGCCGCTCCCGACGCAGCCGTCGCCGACCTTGCGCAAGCCCGAGCGGACGCTTCCGTCGCCGCAGGCGAGAGCGCGGCCTCGAATCCCAAGGCAGTGGATCTACGACGATTGGTAGCCGTCGATGCGGTGATCATCGAAGTTTTGTCATGCAACGCCTCGATGCGATACAGAACGCAGCTGTCTGTTCTGATTGTCGGCGATGTCTGCCCGTCGCGCAGCGCTGACCTGCATCGCCCCGGTATCGGCCATTGGCCGGCTTATGTCATAACCTCTGATATCCGAATCCGCGGGCTCAGCTGGCCATGTCGAAAGGCGCGATCGTGTGCAGCCGTGGCTGACGTGTCGGTGCCCGAAGTGCGTATAACCTTTGGTAAATCATCTGCTCAGGTAGCCAATCAAGCGCCATGTAACCAAGCGGCAGCTTGACGAGGTTGGCGACGATCCGGGAAGAGGGCGGATGCCAATAGACCGACAGGTTACTGGATTTGACCAGAGAGAATCCAAGCGTTGTGAACTCGTGCATCAGTCGCCTGTGACTGAAGTAATGCGTGTAATCGACAATTGGACCCGACAGCAGCAGCATCTTCCCGGCGTGTTCCTTGGCAACCTTCTCCAGAAATGCACCCTGCTCCGGGTGGGAAAGGTAATGGATGCATTCGATGGCCGCGATCACCTCGTAGCCCTTGTATGAAATCTGCAGGAGGTCGGCGTTCTCAAATCGGGCATTCGACAATTCCAGCGATTGAGCTCGGGCAATCGCCACATCGCTGATGTCGACGCCGACCACCGAGCGTGCTTTGCCAAAAACGGCCTCGGTCAGGTGCCCTTCGCCACAACCAAGCTCGAGGACAAATCTGTCGCGAATGAACTGCGTGAGGGATCGGCGCAAAACCCTGTCCCTGAAGCGTGAGCGTGAAACGTGCCAGGGGTCGGGGGTGCCATAATAAAGATTGAAATCTGCAGCCGTTCGCATCGCAGCCGCCTATCGCTCGCGTTCGGATTTTGGCTGACCTGCTTGTGTGGTCCGCTTCACGATCCTGGAGCCGGCATGCCAGTGCCAGCTCGTAACCTCTTTGCGTTCACCGGCGGCAGCATCGACCGTCTTTGGCGAAGCATTCGCCTCTTGCGGCGTTGGCGCGATCTTGACCGTTGTAACGCCGGCCTTTGCCTCAGTGCGATCGAGATGGCGTGCTGGCAATTTGTCGGATTTCGCCAGAGGCGGCCTGTCATCGATGGCGGAGGCGGGCGCTGCATCCATGCTTCCAACTATCGGTTGCGCTCCAATAGTGGTCCTCAGCGCAAACAGTGCGCTCAAGAACAGCAGACAAGCAACGGCGAGCCAAATGGTTCCAGGCATCGCAATCAATGAGCCGTCCCAGGGCGTCCCAAGCAGGGGCTAGGTTTCAGGCAATAAGAAGGCTTCAGACGGTTCCTTTCGGAGCTTGGTGCGGCGCAGCAGCCGCGGCAAAGGAATGCTTTGTCGTTCAACGGAGATTGACTGACGCTCTCTCCGTCATTCGCCTTCGCTTCGGCACACGACGATGGCCTCGCCGGCGTCCCGTCCAACCTAATGCGCGGCGGCACCTGGCAGGAAAATGATCAACCCGCCAATTTGCAGGGCGAGAAATGCCGCCGCAAAAATCACGGCATTGGCTGCGTAGACGTTTCTCATAAAGAGAAGCAAAATTGCGGACACAACGCACACAATAAGCGTCACCAAAGGCAGAATTCCATGGGACAATAGTGCGCCTATAGCCGCAGCCGCACCCATGTAGGCCGGAATGTGCAGGTACGAGCGGGCAGGAATGTGCACTCCAACTATCATCCCAACGACAATGAACGCCCAAAGCAGCATGTGAGCTTTCGTCAAGGACGAACTGCTTACATTCAGTTTGATTCTCAACAGGTACACGGTCAGCGCGATCGATGAGACGATTGGCCCAACCAAAACGAGCCAGGTATTTTGCACTCCAAAGACAAGCGCATAAGCAAATGGCGCTGTGGCGATCAGCGCAAGCAGCAAGACAAAAGGCCGGTTAATGGAGTGAGTCATTTGGGCCTCTGGTTCGGATGCCACGGCATGGCTTCGAAGTGGTGGCGGCGGACCGATCCGGCTAGCTCAGTCTGTTGATGGGAACGGTGCCGATCGCAGCGGCCGCGCCACCTCGCAACTCAAGGCGTCGCAATCAATCCATTGGCGGTGGCGACGATCCAGCGGTTGCCCCAGCGGACGATGGAATCGATCCGGCCGATCCCCGGCAGCGTGTCGCCGAGGCTCACGGTACGAACACCATCGGGCCCCTGCAGGACGGCGGTGTTGCCGCGGACATCGAGAACGGTCCAGCCCTCGATCGTGGTCGGCCGCGTCTCCGGCGCCGGCATCAGCAGCGGACGCGGCTCGGCGGGCGCTGAGGGTAAAGCAAGCAGGGCCGCAGCCGATTTCGCACCGTCAGCGTCTGTTCGCACCACGCTGGCCAGCGGCTTCGATGCATTGATGCTGGCGGTGACGACGGAGGGCGCCTGCTTGCGAATGCTTTCGACCCGTGCGGCCGGTTTTGCCTCGGCCTGCCGAAGCGGCGCATTCTTTGCAACCGCCGGAGCCGCGGCAACGACGGCGGCCGGGCTGTTCCATCCGAGGCACCCGGCCCAGCCGAGCCCAATACCGACCAGCAGCGCACCCGCCACCATGCAGACCATGACGGCCCGCTCGCGGTCCGGCCGCAACAGCCGCAGGGCCTCCGGCCGGATCGGGTCGAGGTGATCCGAAACATCCACGCTGACCGGCGGCGCGCTGCCCACGGGCTCAATCGCTTCGAAAAGGTTCGGCGGCTGGATCTGCATGATCGTGCCTTTCGTCGGTGATCATGATCGAGCCCAGAGCTAAACGAATTGTTTACGCCGCTCTGGTTGCCGGACGAATTCCGGGTCGGTTCCGCCGGAATCGGCTTCGCCCGCCAGAAGGCGCCGTCACTCCAGCGCGCGCCGGCGGTTGTCGCCGAGATAGCCGTCGCGGGTCTGCGGCAGCTTGCGATCGAGGATGCGGCTGGCCACCACCGTGCGCAGGATCTGCGCGGTGCCGCCGCCGATCGTGAACATGCGGGCGTCGCGCACCATCCGCTCCAGCGGGCGGTTGCGCGAATAGCCGGCGGCGCCGAACACCTGCAGCGCATCGTTGGTGATTTTGATCGCGGCTTCAGACGCGAAGATCTTTGCTTGCGCCGCGAACAGCGGATCGGGAAACGGATTTGCCGATCGCGCCGCCTTGTAGATCAGCTCGCGGGCGGCTGCGATCTGCACCGACATGTCGGCCAGCATCCATTGCAAGCCCTGGAATTCGGCGATCGGCCGGCCGAATTGCTCGCGCGATTTTGCGTATTCCAGCGCCTGCTGGTAGGCGCCGTCGGCGAGCCCCAGCGCGACGGTGGCCGCACCGACACGCTGCGAATTATAGGCGTTCATGAGATCGGCAAAGCCCCGGCTGAAGCCGGACGGCGGCAGCACGACCATCTCGTCGGCGATCTCCATATCCCTGAACAATATCTGGGTTTCCGGAATGCCGCGCAGCCCCATGGTCGGCTCGCGCGCTCCGATCACCAGCCCCTTGGTCTGGTCGCGGACGGCGAGGAATCCGCCAATGCCCTGCTCCTTGCCCGCTTCGTCAAACACCCGCGCGAACACCAGATGCAGCTTTGACACGCCGCCGCCGGTGATCCAGTGCTTCATGCCGTTGACGACGTAGCGATCGCCCTTGCGGTCGGCGCGCGTCGTCATCTCGCTCGCGGCGGAGCCGGCATCCGGCTCGGTGATGCAGATCGCCGGCTTGTCACCACTGAGCACCAGTTCGGCAGCGAGCTTCTTCTGCGCCTCGGTGCCGTAATGCATCACGGCCGAGATCGCGCCCATGTTCGCTTCCACGACGATCCGCCCGGCGACGCCGCACACCTGTGCCATCTCGTCGACGACGAGCGATGCCTCGAGAAATCCGAGGCCCGCGCCGCCATATTGCGTGGGAATGGTCATCCCGAAGAAGCCGGCCTCCGTCAATGCCTTGACGTTGTCCCAGGGATATTGCTCGGTTCGATCCGTCTCGGCGGCGCGCGGCGCGATCACTTCGCGCGCCAGGGTGCGGGCTCGCATCTGAAGGTCTCGTTGTGCGGCATTCAGCGACATCCAAAACTCTCCCGCTTCCTAGACATCACCTCGTAGCAGAAATGGCCATGCCGGACACGGGCCGGCTGCCGCCTTGCACTGCATATCCCGCCCGCATAGGCTCACCGCATAACAGCCGCCAGGCAACAACATACACGGGACGAAACCGAACACGATGCAGCCCATCGAGCGGCGCGCCTCCGTCTACCGTCGGGGCCTGATCATCGTCGCGACCCTGGCGACGGCCTATATGGCCAGTCACTTTTTCCGCGCCTCCAATGTCACTATCGGTCTCGACCTGATGCGCGATCTGTCGATCGGCCCCGGCGCGCTGGGCGCGCTGACCGGCGCATTCTTCTTCGGCTTCGCCGCCATGCAAATCCCCTGCGGCTTCTTCTTCGACCGTTTCGGCCCGCGGCACACCGTGGTCGGCATGCTGATGCTGGCCACCATCGGCGGCATCATCTTCACGACCGCGCCGAGCTGGCCGGTGCTGCTCACCGGCCGCGTGCTGCTCGGCGCCGGTTTTGGCGTCATGCTGATCGGCAGCATGGTGGTGATCACGCGCTGGTTTCCGCCCGACCGCTTCTCCACGCTGACGGCCATCGTGCTGTCGGTCGGCCTGCTCGGCAACCTCATCGCCACCACGCCGCTGGCCTGGGCTTCCGAAGCCACCGGCTGGCGCGCGGTGTTCGGCGCCGCGGTGCTCTTCACGGCGGTTGCGGCGATTGCCGTCTGGATCGTGGTGCGCGACGCGCCGGACGGGCATCCCTTCCTGGAGCGCAAACCGGAGCCGGCCGGCGAGATGTTTCGGGGCCTGTTCGAGGTGCTGCGCAACCCGCGGATCTGGCCGATCCTGTCGCTCAACTTCTTCAACTATGCCTGCACCTTCACCGTGCATGGCCTGTGGGGCGGCGCATATCTACGCGAGGTGCACGGGCTGACCCCGATTGCCGCCGGCAATGTGCTGCTCGCCTCGGTCGTCGCCTATCAGCTCGGCTTGCTCTGCTTCGGTCCGCTCGATCGCCTGTTCGATACCCGCAAATGGATCGCCCTTGCCGGCACATTGGTCATCGTCGGCCTGCTCGCGGCGCTTGCGATTCCGTCCGCGCCGCCGGCCTGGCTTCCCATCGGCGCTATCGTCGCCATGGGTTTTTTCAGCGCCTCCTCGACCATGGTGATGACCCATGGCCGCGGCATTTTTCCGGACCGGCTGATCGGCCGCGGCATCGCCACCATGAACACTTCGGTGATGCTGGGCGTCGCCGTGATGCAAACGCTGTCGGGCGTGATCATCGGCGCGTTCGAGCCGCTCGCTGGCGGCGCCCGCAGCGAAATCGCCTACCGCTCGCTGTTCGGATTCCTCACTGTCATCCTGCTCGTCGCAATCGTGATGTACGGCCGCTCGGAGGACATCAAGCCGAGCCACGAAATGCGCCGCGCGCAGCCGGGCTAAAGCGAGAGCAGGATCCCGAAAAGTGTGAAGCGGTTTTCGGAAAAGATCATGCTCAAACAAAAAAGAACCGTCAGAACTCCAGCGGCGCGTTGTCGACCACTTCCTTCATCACGAAGAAGGTTCGCGTCTGCCGTACGCCGGGCAGCGCGATCAGCTGCTCGCCGTGGATGCGGTTGAAATCCTCCATGTCGCCGACCCGGATTTTCAGGAAGTAATCGAAATCGCCCGCCACCAGGTGGCAGTCGAGCACGAATTTCAGTTTCGCGATCGCCTGCTCGAAGGAGGCAAAGCTCTCGGGTGTCGAGCGGTCGAGCACGACGCCGACCATGACCAGCGCCCCCTTGCCGACCTTGCGCGGCGCCACCACGGCGCGGACCTCGGGAATAAAACCTTCCTCGAACAAGCGCTGGGTGCGGCGATGACAGGTGGCGGCTGAAACACCGACCATTTCGGCCAGCTCCGCATTGCTGAGCCGGCCGTTATTCTGCAGCAATCGCAGCATCTTGAGGTCAATGCGGTCGAGTCGGCCCGCCATGGGAGAATCTTGCGTTAAGTCCGCCGATTGTGAAAGAAACTACAGCATAGTTGGCAATACGTGCCAATCGCAAGCCAAATGGCTGGCCTATTTAGAAAGCACCTTTTCCCGAATCGGTGCTAGGCGCTTCCCCCGAGATCAAGACCACGAACGGGGATGACATGCTTGCCAAATTCGCGCGCTATCCGCTGACCTTCGGGCCGACGCATATCGAGAAGCTGGAGCGGCTGTCGCGCCATCTCGGCGGCAAGGTCGAGCTCTACGCCAAGCGCGAGGACTGCAATTCCGGGCTCGCCTTCGGCGGCAACAAGCTGCGCAAGCTCGAATACATCATTCCCGACGCCATCGCCTCCAATGCCGATACGCTGGTGTCGATCGGCGGCGTGCAGTCCAACCACACCCGCATGGTCGCAGCCGTCGCCGCCAAGATCGGCATGAAGTGCCGCCTGGTGCAGGAGAGCTGGGTGCCGCATGAGGATGCGGTCTACGACCGCGTCGGCAACATTTTGCTGAGCCGCGTGATGGGCGCCGATGTGCGCTTGGTCGACGAAGGTTTTGATATCGGCATCCGCAAGAGCTGGGAGAACGCGATCGCGGAAGTAAAGGCCGCGGGCGGCAAGCCCTATGCGATTCCGGCCGGCGCCTCCGTGCATAAATATGGCGGGCTCGGCTATGTCGGTTTCGCCGAGGAGGTGAGGGCGCAGGAGAAGGCGCTTGGCTTCGCGTTCGACTACATCGTGGTCTGCACCGTCACCGGCTCCACCCATGCCGGCATGCTGGTTGGTTTTGCGGCTGATGGTCGCGCGCGAAAAGTGATCGGCATCGATGGCTCGTTCACGCCGGCGCAGACCAAGGCGCAGGTGCTGTCGATCGCGCAGAACACCGCCGAGCTCGTCGAGCTCGGCCGCGACATCGCCGAGGACGACGTCGTGCTGATCGAGGACTATGCCTATCCGGCCTATGGCGTGCCGTCGGAGGAGACCAAGCAGGCGATCCGCCTCTGCGCACGACTCGAGGGCATGATCACCGATCCCGTCTATGAGGGTAAATCCATGCAAGGCATGATCGATCTCGTCAGCAAGGGATATTTCCCCGCGGGATCGAAGATCCTCTACGCCCATCTCGGCGGCGCGCCGGCTCTCAACGGTTATGCCTACGCGTTCCGCAACGGATGAGGGCGCCTTCTTGTGTACCCTCTCCCTTGTGGGAGAGGGTCGCTTCGCGAAGCGAAGCGGGGTGAGGGGTATGGCGCGGCGCGCGCCTCTCTCACTATGAGCACGCGGAGACAGACCCCTCATCCGTCGCGCATCTGTCGATGCGCGCCACCTTCTCCCACAAGGGGGAGAAGGGAAGGGGGTCCTAACCGGCTACATAGGTAACAGAATAGACCGGCGACATGGGTAACAGGTCAACTGATCGGCAAGGAGGACTTGCCGATGGGGTGGAAGGAGACCTGTGCTGTGGAAGAGCGGATGCG
>Ga0081539_10000534_pt1 | contig 57526 bp, 45 predicted proteins | sample TabmetS4T2R2_FD_71023 | JGI IMG/M metagenome (GOLD analysis project Ga0081539, IMG submission 71023) | Tabebuia heterophylla rhizosphere microbial communities from the University of Puerto Rico - S4T2R2 | ecosystem: Host-associated > Plants > Roots > Rhizosphere ...
TTGACGTCAATATACAAATGCAAATTCTCACGTCTCACGTTTCACGTCTCACGATAAACTTTCTATCATGAACAAAGAATTATTAGAACACTCACTCAACATCAACCGCAGACGTTTTCTTTCCCGTTTGAGTGTTGGTCTGGGTAGTGTTGCTTTGGGCTCATTACTCATTCCCGGTTTATTCACCGGTTCAGATGAAGATGAAAAAGATTTCTTACCCGGCGTTCCAAATTTTGCTCCGCATGCAAAACGCGTTATATATCTTTTTCAGAATGGTGCGCCATCACAACTCGAGTCTTTTGACTATAAGCCGTTGCTCACAAAGATGCTGGGACAAGACCTTCCTGCATCCATACGCATGGGACAAAGACTAACCGGCATGACTGCCGATCAAAAAAAGTTTCCTCTGGTTGGTTCATTCTATAAGTTCAATCAACATGGAAGTTCGGGTGCATGGATAAGCGAACTCTTTCCTGAAACTGCAAAAATTGTTGATGATATCTGCATCATCAGATCAATGCATACCGAAGCCATCAATCATGATCCTGCGCTTACATTTTTTCAAACAGGTGCGCAACAGGGCAATCGTCCGAGCATGGGTTCATGGGTGAGTTATGGATTGGGAACGGAGAATAAAAATCTGCCTGCATTTTGTGTGTTGTTGTCGCGTGGAAAAGGCAATGGTCAGGGCGTGTATTCAAAGCTATGGTCGAATGGATTTCTCGATTCAATTTATCAGGGTGTTCAATTCAGCAGTGGTGAGAATCCCATTTTGTATTTGCAGGATCCTGATGGAATGGACAGAACACAGCGCCGCAAAATGCTCGATAAAGTTTCTGAACTCAATGAAATGGAGTTGAAGAATTTTGGTGATCCTGAAATTGGTACAAAGATTCAGCAGTATGAAATGGCGTATCGCATGCAGACTGCTGTTCCCGAAATAATGGATGTTTCAAAAGAGCCCGATGATATTGTGAAGTTGTATGGCTCTGATTGTTTGGTGCCCGGCACTTTTGCTGCGAACTGTTTACTTGCAAGAAAGCTTTCCGAAAATGGTGTGCGGTTTGTGCAGTTGTATCATCAGGGATGGGATCAGCATGGCAATCTTCCCAATGAGATGAAGGGTCAGGCAAAGGATGTTGATCAGGCTTCTGCTGCGCTTATCACCGATCTTAAACAGCGCGGATTGCTTGATGAAACGTTGGTGATTTGGGGCGGCGAGTTTGGACGCACAAATTATTGTCAGGGCGACATGAAGCCCGATAATTATGGAAGAGATCATCATCCTCGTTGCTTTTCTATATGGATGGCAGGCGGCGGCATAAAGCCCGGCACAGTGTATGGCGAAACAGATGAGTTTGGTTACAACATTATCGCCAATCCTGTGCATGTACACGATTTGCAGGCAACGGTTCTCAATCGTCTTGGTCTCGACCACGAGAAACTCACCTATCGTTATCAGGGTCGCCGTTTCAGATTAACAGATGTAGAAGGAAAAGTGGTGAGAGAGATTTTGACGTAAGATAGCTGTGAGCTTTGAGCTACAAGCTTCGAGGTTTTTTGCTAGTAGCTCATGGCTCGCTGCTCGTAGCTTGTTATTATGAGCCCAACATTTATTTTCATAGCATCACCTGTTGCGTCGCACTCTTGTACTTTCTGAAATTTATTCGACAAATAATTCGTCGTTGATATGAATGTGAAGTGATGAATATTTTTCATTTGATGAATGAATCATTGACATTACGGCAATTACTATAACAATGCAAATTTGCAAAAGCTATATTTAATTTTATTAAAAGTTGACGACTCGCCCCTAACAAAAGAGAGTTAATATTATCTTACCAATGAAGTATGCCAAACAACCACCATTGCAGAACATTTACAACTACGCAAGACCAAAATACGAAGCCAGCTTTATAAAGAGACAAATTGCCAATGCTCTATTTTTTTTTAAAAAACATAATTGTAAATTGGCGAATTGTATTATAGCTTATAACTTGAAAATTGACATACATGAGTAATAGAATATCCACTGATATAGAACGCAAAATAGTTGAAGATTTTGCAAAAGAAATAGCTTCAAAAAAAGAACTCGGGAGCAAACCAGAACACACTGTAATTGAATTTCGTAATGACAGAAAAATTGGTAAGACAAGACCAATCTATTTAGTCCCAATAAAGCTATTAAGATTTAGAAAAGATAATGGACGAATTGCTTCAGATATTTTAAGTTATGAAAAACTTCATGGGATACTCGATGAGACGCTTGAAACAACTCAAGACATAATAAGGAATTTTTTAAAAGAAAAGGATACTGAGAATAACACAAAACTTAAAAATTCTGTTTTGCATTCGGGACAAAACGAGCCTGCAATTATTACTTGTGATGGCTTTTTGATTAATGGAAATCGTCGAAAAATGATTATGGAAGAGTTGAAACTCCCTACAATGAAGGTCGTCATTCTTCCAAATAAAGGAGAAGAAGGTGGACCCCCTACCTTAAAAGAAATAGAACAAATAGAAAACAGGTATCAGTTACAAAGTGATGGCAAATCGGAATATACAAACTTTGACAGAGCTATCAGCATCAAACGCAAAATCAGGGCAGGAATGACGTTAGAAGAACAGCTTAAAGATGACCCGAGTTTGGTAGGCTTGACTGAAAAGGAATTTAAAAATGAAATGAAAAAATACCAGAATCAATTTTTAGGACCTCTGGAATGTGTAGATAGATACCTTGACCAATTGAATAGAACAGAATTATATGACAACATTACTGAAGGGAGAACAGATAGAGAAGGAAGATGGTATTCGTTCATAGATTATTATGGTTTTTCAAAGCAACTTAGAAATGAAGATGGAGAACTAACACAAAGAGCTATTGAATTAGGTATTGAAGACGATGAAACCGGAGATATTGAAAATATCGCTTTCAAAATAATCAGGAAAAAAGATTTTCCCGATTATAAAACTCATGAAGTGATTAGAAAATTACCGAAAATATTGAACAACAAAGTAGCGAAGAAGGAATTAATGAAAATTAAACAGATTTCAGATGACTTAACAAAAGATGATTATAATGAAAATGATGATTTCAGAACTATTGATAGTAAGTGGGGAAATAAAAATGCTACTATAATTATTGGGAAAGTAAAAGCTGCTTTAAATATTATCAACCACGAAAAAGAAAGGGAAACCCCACTAAATCTATTGGAAGACGCTTTAAAAAAATTGAATCACGAGAATATGGACCCCGAGGCTGTTCTATTAGAAAAAATTCCAGAAGCCATGAAACTTGCCAGAGAAATTTCTAAAAGAGCTAACGATCTCGAGCATGAATTTTATCATATTGAAAAAGAAAACAGGAACAAGTTAAAAAAACTTAGTAAGAGTTAAGATATGATTTTAGAATTTTCAGATAGCGAATTCTCACTTAAAAATATTTCACTTAAACCTAATCAAAAAAGCCAATTATTTAATTGGGGATTTAAAAGTGATAGTGAAAACAATTTATTTTACACCGGCAGGATTGCAGAGAAAGTATTGATTAAAGTCATTAATTATTTTCACAAAGAGAAAATAAAATTTACGCCTACCAAAAGTTGTGAAAGTAAAATTGCTTTCGTTGCTGAAAGAACAGAGCAGTTTGAAATTTTAAAAGAGCAGGCAGAGAATTTTAAAAAAGGAAGTTTCAATAAAAAACAATTCAAGGAATTTACACAATTTTGTGAAACCCATTTACCGAAAAGGCAATTAAAGCCTCATCAACTTAAAGCAGCCTTTCATTTATACATAATTCACAATGGAGCCAACTTCTCTGTTCCGGGAAGTGGTAAAACATCTGTTGTTCTGAGTGTCTATGAAAAATTAAAAGAAGAAGATAAAGTCAATATTCTTTTTGTTGTTGGTCCGCCTGCCTGCTTCGGACCGTGGAAAAATGAATTCGTCGAAACTCTTGGAAGGAAACCAAAGCAAAGAATTTTAGCTGGTGGTGATAAACGGAATCGCAAGAGCGAGTACTTTGCAAACAAAAACAATAAGGCTGAATTATACCTCACAACTTTTCAAACTTTAATCAACGATCAGAAAGAAATTAATACTTTCTTTTCACAAAAAGGCATCAATGTCTTTCTGGTAATTGACGAGGCACATTATATTAAACAAGTTAATGGCAACTGGGCAAGTGCAGTTCTTAATATCGCCAAGCATTCAAAGTTTCGTTGCATTCTAACAGGAACACCGATTCCCAAAAGTTATAGTGATATTTATAATTTATTTGATTTTTTATGGCCCGATAATGAACCAATAGAATCAAGTTCGAGAATTAGGCTTCAAACTTTAGAGCGGAATAATAAAATTGACGAAGCAAAAGAAATTCTGGAAGCCAAAGTTGGTCCATTATTTTACAGAGTGAGAAAAAAAGACCTCGGTCTTATGCCAGCAAATTTTCACGAACCGATTATTCTTTTAATGAATAAGTATGAACGTATAGTTTATGATGCAATTGAAAAGAAAATAAGAAGCTATTCAATGGATGATTATTTACAGAACATTGAATTTGTAAACAAGCTTAAAAAGGGGAGAATGATTCGTTTGAGGCAAAGTGTTTCATATTTGTATCTTCTGAAAAATACAATTGAAAGCTATGACGAAGATATTCTTGAAAGTGAAAAAGATTTAAGATATATCGTAAGAAATTACGACACACTGGAACTTCCTTCAAAATTTCAATATTTAAATACAAAAATTCAAGAATTACAAAAGCAAAGACAAAAGGTTGTTATTTGGACAAACTTTGTTGGAACTATCGAAAGGCTTGAAAAGTATTTCAAACAATTAGGGCTGCATTGTCGTTCTATCTACGGTAAAACTCCAGTTGAGCAAACTACCATTTCTGATGAATTAACAAGAGAACAAATCAGAGATGAGTTTGTAGATGAGCATAGTGGATTAGATATTTTGATTGCAAATCCTGCTGCTTGTGCTGAATCAATTTCACTTCATAAAACTTGCCATAATGCAATCTATTATGACCTTACATATAATTGTGCTCAATACCTACAGTCACTTGACAGAATACACCGCGTTGGTGGGTCGGAAAAAATTGAAGCCAATTATTATTTTTTACAATACGAAAATACAATCGACCAAGACATACTGAATAATTTAAAAAGAAAGGCAGAACGAATGATAAGCATTATCGATCATGACTATGAAATTTACTCCTTGGATATGTTTGATGATGAAGATGACGAGCTAAAGGCTTATGACCGTTTATTTGGTAAAAAATGAAAAAGCCATTTGATAAAATAAAGCTATCACAATTGTATGCACTTTGTAATACACTTTCTGAGTCAAATATTCGGAAAGTAAATTATATTAAAGAAAAGTATTCGGAAAATGCTTTGTGGTTTAATGAAACATTATCATTGTTGGAAGATTTAAAACTTGTAAGAACCGAGTCGGGAGAATTAGTTCTCTCAAAAACTTTTTTTAGCACGGACAATCGACTAAGAGATTTTAAACAAAAATTTTTACCAGTTTTATTTGCAGCAAATGGAGAGGTGTATGAACAGATAAAGGAATTCTTATTGAACTTCCGACTTGAAGGAGAAGAAATAACTTTCAAAGCAACGCCATCTGAAAAAATAAAATTCAGTGACGTAAGAAACATTCTTCTTGAATTAGAATTCATCAAAACAAATAGTAAAGGTAACTACATCGTAAATTCAAATTATATCGACACATTTTTTCGGCAATTCAATAAAAGAAAAATTTCAATAGAAATATTTAAGAGAACCCAAGCAGAAAAAGATGAAATCGGCTTGAAAGCAGAAAAAGCTATAATTGAATATGAAATAAAGCGTTTAACAAATATCCCGTTTCACCCGAGTGAAATTGAACATACTTCTCAAGCAAATGTTTTAGCTGGCTACGATATAAAGAGTTTTGAAAATTTTCTTGACAGGAAATCTAAGAAGATTGAAAGATATATCGAGGTAAAAGCAGTTCCAATTAATGATTATCATTTTTTTTGGAGCAGGAATGAAATTGAAGCTGCAAAAATCTGTGGAGAAAAATATTTTTTATATCTCTTACCTCTTAAAACAACAAATATATTTGACTTTGAGAAGTTAAGGATAATAAATAACCCATTCAGAAATGTTTACTCAAATCTAATTGAATGGCATAAAGAGGAAGAATGCATTTCTTTTACTTTAAAGCCTGCTAAAAGTTTATGAAGAAGAAAACTTTTGATACGAATGTTTTATATAATGGCGATTCAGCAGAATTACTCTCTGACGTACAGAAGTTTCCTGATAAAAGCGTTAATCTTATTGTTACCTCTCCACCTTATGCTGATAAAAGAAAGAACTCATATAAGGGTGTACATTCTGCAAAATATGTTGAGTGGTTTTTACCAATTGCTGATCAATTAAAAAGAATACTTAAAGACAATGGTTCATTTATTTTAAATATCAAAGAACATCCGAGTAATGGCGAAAGAGAAACTTATGTGTTAGAATTGATTTTGGAAATGAAAAAGCAAGGTTGGTTTTGGATCGAGGAATATTGCTGGTTTAAGAAAAATTCATTTCCGGGAAGATGGCCCAATAGGTTTAGAGATTCATGGGAGCGTTGCTTACATTTCACAAAGAAAAAAGATTTTAAAATGTATCAAGAGGCTGTAAAAGTTCCTATTGGTGATTGGGCTCAAAAACGCTTCAAGTCAATGAGTGAAAACGATTTTATTAGGCATATCTCAAAAAATAATTCTCACTTAGCAAGAAATGTTTCCAATTGGCTTAACAAGAAAAAAGTTTTTCCTCATAATGTATTGGTTTTTGAAGAAGAACATCGTTTATATTTAAGCAATGTTGTAGAAACTGCGGTTGACACATCTGATAAAAATCATAGTGCAATTTTTCCTGTTGAATTGCCTTCGTGGTTTATTAGATTATTTACTAAAGAAAATGATATTGTTTTAGACCCTTTTTTAGGTTCCGGAACGACGGCAGTAGCCGCTTTCATGAACAGCAGAAAATACATTGGAATCGAATTGAAGGAAGAATATTTTAACGAAGCAAAGAAAAATATCAGAGAAGTAAATAAAATAATGAACCCATCAAAGACAGGTATAAAAACTAAGCTTCATCATGGGCATAAAATCGAGAGCAGAAAAACTATATCGCAGCACACATAGAAAAATTAGAACGGATTGTTCAATGGATTACAGGATTGCTATCTATGAAAATTTTTTACATTAATTTTCAAATGTCCTCACATCAAAACATAGAATTTAAATAAAGCAACTGTGAGTGTATCCAAGAATAAATACGATGACTTATTAAAGAATATTGGTTCCACTATTGAAACCGGCAGAAGCAATGCATTATCTGCATTAAATGAACATATCCTTCTCACTTATTGGAAAATTGGCAGGCACATTGTTGAATTTGAGCAGTACGGAAGCGAAAGAGCCGAATATGGGAGCGCTCTTATAAATAATCTTTCCAAAGATTGGAGTCATTATGTCGAATTCCTGAAGTATATAAAATCAAAAACCCGGTTTCATCATCCCATGCGGGAGAGAGGATTTACCGGGTATCGCATTGCAAATATACGCTCTTTATCCTAAATTAGCAATGAACGCTGAACCGCAACCATGAATTTAAAAGAATTGGAGATACTGCTTTCGGAGAAAAGACTTAGCACTTATTATAACTTGTTTTCCGCAGGTAAAGAAAAGGCTATCGAATATTACAGGCTTAATATTCAAATTTCAGAATCATTATATCCATTGCTTTCTAATTTAGAAGTAGTTCTTAGGAATTCTATACATAATTCATTTACGATACATTTTAAATCGGCTGACTGGTTTTCTCAATTTAAACAGCCTGAACTATTTGATCAGGTTAATATTGCAAAAAGGAAAATTCTCACAGGACACAATCTAATGACCGCTGACAAAGTAGTTGCTGAATTGACATTTGGATTTTGGACTTCACTTTTCAATAAGCAATATGCCAAGGACTTTTGGAAGCCTTTAATGTATGCTTTTCCTTTACTGGATAAAGCAAGCAAACACAGAGATAAAATTTCTTACAAACTCAATCAGGTTCGCAAATTCAGAAACCGTATTTTTCATTACGAACCTATCTGTAATGACCTTACAGCTTTAGCAACAAATCACAGTAATATTTTAGAAATACTAAACTGGATAAATGCAGATATCGTGAGGTGGACAAAACAAATAGACCGCTTCGACGATTTATACAATCGAGCTGTTGCATTGCGCAATAACATGATTTAACACATCAAGCTAAGACATGCATTTGTAGGGAACGAATTGCATTGCAAAAGTCTGTAACAAAAAAATATTTAATCATGAAACAAAAAACATTTATACATCAAAACATAGAATACAAACAAAGCAACTGTGAGTCTATCTAAGAATAAATACGGCGACTTATTAAAGAATGTTAGTTTCACAATTGAAACCTTGGTAAAGGTTTCAATAACAGCAACCTGTAACTAATCATGAAAATTCTCTCTGACAAATATTTGGAAGAATACAAAAAGCAGTTGTCAATAAACATCTCTTCTTCGCTGAATGAAATTGACAAGATAGAATTAACTTCACAAACTTTTACTTTCTACACATCGGTTGCTGTAATATCTTCTTCTAAAATCGAAGGCGAGCAAATGGAGATTGACAGCTATGTGAAACATAAAATGCTGGATATAGAATACTTGCCGGAACTGATAGAGAAACCGAATGATTTATACAATGCCTATTTATTTGCAAAGGAAAATAAACTAAACGCAGAAAACTTTCTTCAAAGTCATATTTTGCTTTCAAAGCATTTATTGCCGGAAAAATGGAGAGGTGTTTATAGGAAAAATGAAATGCTGGTAATGGAACATAAAACAGGGAAAATACAGTTTGAAGCAGCACCTTTTGACATTGTAGATACAGAAATGTATAAATTATGGAGCGATATAGAAGAATTGCAAAAAACGAAATTGAGTAAAGAGGAAGTATTTTACTATGCATCGTTTATTCATGCGGTGTTTGTAAATATTCATCCTTTCAATGATGGAAATGGAAGGGTGGCACGACTACTGGAAAAATGGTTCATCGCTGAATATCTTGGAGAAAAAGCATGGTATATAAAATCAGAAAAATTTTATTATCATCATGTAGATGAGTACTACAAAAATCTGAATCGAATGGGAATGTTTTATGAACAAATAGATTATAGTAAAGCAAACTTATTTTTACAAATGTTGCCTCACGCCATTAACTATAATCAGTAAGAGTATTCAAATATTTTGGAGAAAACCTAACTTAAACATTTTAAAAGAAGACTCTAAAACCCTGATGAAAATTTCAACCAGTAAAAGTGATTACGCAAAAGGCGATACAATTAAATAGCCTGCACTCCAAATATAACATCACAAAAATAAAATATCCCATAACGGGAACTTTGATTACTTTTGCGAAAACAGCAGGATTGAGAGTAATTGCAAAAAAGATACTTCGTGAATTTTGGGAAGAACATCCGGACTGTGAGCAGCAATTAAAAGCTTGGTTTCAGGAAACGAGCAATGCAGAATGGGGAAATTCAAAGGACATTAAAAGAGAGTATCCAAGTGCAAGCTTTCTTGCGGACAATAGAGTAATTTTTAATATCAAAGGAAATCATTACCGGCTTATTGTGAAAATTAACTACGCTTATCAAATGGTTTGGATTAGGTTTATAGGAACACATGCTGAATATGATAAAATTGATGCAACAAAAATTTAAAAAAATGACAATTAAACCAATAAAGACAAAAAAAGATTATCATCAGGCATTAGAAAGGCTTGAAACAATTTTTGATGCAAAAAAAGGTTCTGCAGAAGGCGATGAACTTGAAGTGTTAAGTATATTGATTGATAAGTATGAAAATGATTATTTTCCAATCGGACTTCCTGACCCTATTGAGGCTATAAAATTCAGAATGGAACAGTTGGGTTATAATCAGGCAGACCTTGCAAAAGTTGTGGGATTAAAAAGCAGAGCAAGTGAAATTTTGAATAAAAAAAGAAAACTATCACTTGACATGATACGCCAACTACACGACAAGTTGAAAATACCAACAGAAGTATTAATACAGGCTTACTAACAAGGAGTATTGCTGCAATTAGGCTGCAGATTTCCATCAGTTTGAGCATAACTTCAATAATTCAGCTTTCGTTCATAACTTCAACGATAAAACAAAGTCGGGCAACGTTCGCCGAACTTACGATTGCTATTTGCTCTTGCTCATACAAAAATATATAGTACAGAGGAGTGACACAAACGACGGTGAGTAACTACTTAACAATCTGTAACAAAAAATATTCAATCATGAAACGCAGAACATTTTTACAGCAAACCGGTTTAGTAGCAGGCAGCATCATTATAACGAAAGATTTGTTTGCAAAACCAAAAGGTGAAGTGTATGGTCATGGTAATATGAAATATCGCATGGATGTAAAGTGGGGTGAGTTGAACGCTGCAAAGCATCCCGTGAATGATTGCCATGAAATGATAGAGGATAAAAAAGACCGCATCGTTTTGCTGACGAATGAAACGAAGAACAATGTTATTGTTTATACTAAATCAGGAAAGCTGTTGCATACATGGGGACATGAATTTCCGGGTGCACATGGCTTAACGCTGCACAACGAGAACGGCGAAGATTTTTTATACATTACAGATATAACACTTCATCAAGTGTATAAAACAACAATTGATGGCAAACTCTTAATGACGATTGATTATCCTGCTGAAACGGGTGCTTACAAAAAGAAAGAAGAGTTTGTGCCAACAGAAACAACGGTTCTCGATAATGGCGATTTTTATATTGCCGATGGTTACGGCGCACAATACATTATGCAATATGATGCGAAAGGTAAGCTCAAAAATTTCTTTGGTGGGAGAGGAGACGGCGATGAACATTTGGACAATGCTCATGGAATTACCATTGATACAAGAGAATCTTCTCTTACTTTATTAATTACAGACAGAACGCGCAATTGTTTTAAACGTTTTTCAATGGATGGAAAATTGCTGGAAGTAATTAAATTACCCGGCGCTTGCGTTTGCAGACCTGTTATTCATGGAGACTATTTATATGCTGCTGTTCTGCGCTCACCTGATATGAATGCTGAAAAGAGTGGCTTTGTTACAATACTTGATAAGGATAACAAAGTAGTTTCAAACATTGGCGGCACTGAACCGGTTTATAAAGATGGTAAACTTCAACCTATGGCGCAGGCAGAAAAAATCTTTATCCATCCGCATGATGTTTGTGTTGACGATGATGAAAATTTGTATGTAGCACAGTGGGCATCGGGTAAAGTTTATCCTTATAAATTTACACGAGTGTGAGTATCGTCAATGGTGAATGGCTAATGGTCAGTCAATGTCGTTTAGTTAAGAAATATTATCACGCAGAGCTAAAGAGTGCACCGAGAAAAGCGTATAAAGTTTGTCTATCTCTGCGTACCCAGCGGTCTCTGCGTGAGACCATTCAATGTTTAATTAAACGACATTAATAGTCAATGGTGAAAAATGTGCGATGTGTGGATTGCGTCATTGCGAGAAATTTACTCATAGGCTTTGCGCACTAGCAAATTTCGAAGCAATCTGAAACCTGATTTAGAAGCTGCAACTGTTTGCAGAGCAGATTGCTTTGCTTTGCAGCTATTACACAAAGCACTGCGCGAAGCTCGCAACGACGTTACAACAGAACGAAATAATATTATGAGCCTAGTTAAAAAGATTTGTGAAAGCATTTTAATTGGCGCATTTTTCTTCCTGCTTTTCATGCTCGCATTTGAGCAAAAGCTGCTAATTCCAAATTGGCTGCAAGTAGTCGGAAGAATGCATCCGATGTTTTTGCATTTCCCGATTGTGTTGCTTATTATTTCCTTTATCACATTGTGGTTACCTATTCACAAAGAAAATGAATGGTTGCATTTTCTTTGGTTGTGTGCTGCTTTATCAGCAGTCATTACAAGCATCATGGGTTTATTGTTATCAATGCAGGAAAGCGGCGACAGTGAAGTTTTGAATTTGCATAAATGGGGTGGGGTGGGAGTTGCGTTGCTGGGAACAATATTTTATTGGGTTCATTCTTTTTTTCGCAATGAAAAAATTGTTGGCAAAACGTTTACTGTTGTTGCAACGACATGTATTGTTCTAACAGGACATTGGGGTTCTGATATAACACATGGAGAAAATTTTATTCTTGCACCTGTTGAAAAAAAGCAAGTCGTTCCCCTTGATGAGGCAATTGTTTTTAAAGATGTGATAAAACCTATTCTTGATGAAAAATGTATGAGCTGTCATGGTGAAGCAAGTAAGAAAGGTGGTTTGTTGCTGCAGGATGTTGCAGGCATTTTAAGAGGTGGAAAAACAGGACCGCTGTTTGAGCCCGGCAAACCTTCTGTGAGTTTAATAATTAAAAGAATTCATTTGCCATTACAGGATAAGAAACACATGCCGCCTGCACAAAAAGAACAATTGACGGAAGATGAAGCATCACTATTGTGGGCATGGATAAAATCTGGAGGAGTAGTTGATAAGAAAGTAACAAGTTTGCCTGTTGAAGATTCATTTCGCATTTTAGCAACGCATTATCTTGTTCCTTCTGATAATTATATTCCCGACCAACCTGTGTATGATTTTAAAGCAGCAGATGAATCGAAAATAAAATCACTCATTAATAATTACCGTGTTATTGAGCAGCTTGGAAAAAATTCTCCTGCACTCTCTGTAAATTTTTACGGAAAAAGTATATACTCTTCAAAAGCATTACAGGAGTTGCTGTCAATAAAAGATCAAATTGTTGATTTGAATCTTGCACACATGCCGGTGAAGAACGAAGATTTAAAAACCATACGACAAATGGCACATCTCCAAAAACTAAATCTTAATTATACCGATATAACAAATGAGGGTTTATTGCAATTAAGTAATTTAAAAGACCTCGAAGAGTTGTCACTTTCAGGAACAGCTATTACAGCGGAAGCTTTACAAAAACTATTGTCTTTATCACGAATCAAGTCGCTTGTCATCTGGAATACAAAAGTTGACAGCACGCAAGCAACGGTTTTACGAAATGAATATAAAAATGTAAAGATTGAAACAGGTTATGTTGATAATGGAGAAGTGATAACGGCTTTAAGTCCGCCGATGATTCAAACAAAATCAGCAGTCTTTGATAGCAGCATTGAAATAAAAATGAAGCATCCATTCAGAGGAGCAGAAATACGATATACATTGGATGGTTCCGAACCCGACAGTGTCAACAGCTCCTTATATAAAGAACCTATAAAGATTGATAGCACTGCAACACTTGTTGCAAGAGCATTTAAGAAAGGTTGGTTGGGAAGCGAACCTGCGCAATCTGTGTATTTAAAGAAAGGAGTGAATCCGGATTCTATTCAATTACTAACACAACCTGATCCAAAATATAAATCCCCAAATGGAAATTTATTATCAGATAATAATCTTGCAGATTTAAATTTTGGCAACAGCACAGGCGAGTGGCTTGGCTACAGAAAAAAAGATGCAGAATTGATGTTATACTTCCATGATAATTTCACCGCACAAAATGTTTTCCTCAACATGCTTGAAAATACAGGCGGTTATATTTTTCCGCCGGTAAGTGTGGAAGTGTGGGGCGGAGAAGAAAAAAATAAATTAAAGCTGCTTGGAAATATTACGCCGCAAATGCCAAAGAAATACGAGGACGCAAAAATGCTGCAGGAAAAAATTTCATTTGTTCCATCTAAAATAAAATACATGAAGATTGTTGTAAGGCCGTTGCCAAAACTTCCCAAATGGCATGATGGCAAAGGCGAACCGGCGTGGATTTTTTTGAGTGAGGTTGTGGTGAATTAGCGAGACCTCACCCCAGCCCTCTCCAAAGGAGAGGGAGTGGAAACCCGCTACGAGAAAGGGTTTGCGCTGCTCACTTTAAAAGTTTTGCTGCATCTACATCTAAAAAGAATCGCACATCTTTATGATTACGCAATAGGGTTGTGGGTACTTGTTCAGAAATTTCTCCTTCAATTACTCTCTTTGTTATCTCCGCTTTGTGTGCGCCGTTAATGAGAATGAATAAATGTTTAGCTTCCAACAAATTTGCAATACCAAGAGTAATGCCTTGCGAAAGTTGTTTATGTTCGGGAAAATATTTTTGAGCGACGGTTTGTGTTATGGGTTCGACAACAGTTACATGTGCACGCATAGATGCAGGTGTGCCGGGCTCATTTAAACCTGCATGACCATTCATACCTACACCAAGAATCACTACATCAATTCCATAATGTTGTTGAACAAAATTTTCAACACGAACACATTCTTCGCTTAAGTTTTTTGCGTTGCCGTTGAAGAAACAAATTTGTTCTTCGCTCACATTCATGGGAAAAAATAAATCATGGTTCATTCTGTATCTGCAACTGCCTTCTGTTTCTGCACTCATGCCAACCCATTCATCTAAACCAACAAACAACCAATTTGAATGGTCGAGTTTTTTTTGCTGATAACGGTCAACCAATTCTTTATATAAACCAAGAGGAGAGGAGCCTGAAGCAGGTGATAACAAAGGTGTTTCATACATGTTCATTACTTCGAGTAATTCATCGGCTGTTTGTTTGGAGATGGCTTCGTAATTGTCTCGTATTATAATTTTCATGCAGAAATTTTTTTTTAGTGAGAGATGTTTCAGTTGCAATGATAAACATAAATAAAACTTCCCAAGATTTCTGTTGGTACATTTAAAGAAATATAGTCATTACAGTTATCAAAAACCTTATCTGCTTTTGATTCAACCTTATTTTATTGTGAAGGCTCCAAAACCAATTGGCTCAAATGCAACATGCGAATTTGATAAACCTGTTGCAGGAACACGAGTTTTTGTATCTGATAATCGCAACACAACAATCACATTTGGCATAAAAGAAAATAGTTTTCTTGTGAGCAGCGGTAATTGCGCGCATGGTTATAAAATTGAATGGACAATGTAGAATGGACACAATGCGACTTTACCGCAACAACAAATAGTGCATTTAGAACATGAACCCTACAGCCCAATTGAAAGTGGAACTTCAAAAAGTAATGCGACGCAACCGGTGATGCCATAAAAAACTTTAGCTTGCTCCATAAAAAATAAAATCATACAATCATTCAAATCATATCAAATTAACGATCATATAAGAAATCATACAATCATTTCAATCATATCAAATCAACGATCATATAAGAAATCATACAATCATTTCAATCATATCAAATCAGCGATCATATAAGAGATCATTCAATCATTTTAATCATTCTAATCAGTGGTCATAAAGATTTCATAAAGCACTCTCAATTACATATAAAAATCCAATGTTTTTAGGGCTATTCGGTGGCAAAAAGTTAGATTTGCAATCCATTTAAAAAAGGCTGGTTCTTAAACAATTTATGGAAGACAATTTATTGCCACAAGAAACTTCTGACAACGACCGTATTATTCAAGTGAACATCGAGGAACAAATGAAAACCGCTTACATTGATTATTCAATGTCGGTGATTGTTGGGCGTGCGCTGCCCGATGCGCGGGATGGTTTTAAACCCGTGCACCGCCGCGTATTGTATGCGATGAATGAGCTTGGAAACAACAGCAACAGACCCTTTAAGAAATCTGCGCGTATCGTGGGTGAGGTGATGGGTAAATATCATCCGCATGGGGATGCTGCGATTTACGACACGCTGGTGCGTATGGCGCAAAATTTTACCATGCGTCATGTGCTTGTGGACAGTCAGGGAAATTTTGGAACACAGGATGGCGACCCGCCTGCAGCAATGCGTTATACTGAAGTTCGTCTTCACCGTTTTGCTGAAGCGATGCTTGAAGACATTGAAAAGGAAACGGTAGATTTTCAACTGAATTTTGATGATTCATTACAAGAGCCGACCGTTTTGCCTACACGTATTCCGCAATTGCTTGTGAATGGCAGCAGTGGCATAGCAGTAGGTATGGCTACCAACATGATGCCTCACAATTTGGGCGAAGTAATTGATGGTTGTGTTGCATACATTGATAACCGTGCTATTACGATAGAAGAGTTGATGAATTATGTAAAGGCTCCCGATTTTCCTACAGGCGGTGTTATTTATGGAATGGAAGGCGTGCGTCAGGCGATGCTTACAGGAAGAGGCAGGGTAGTGGTTCGCGGCAAATGTCATGTTGAAACAAAAGCAAGTGGTCGCGAACAAATAATCATTACTGCAGTGCCTTATCAGGTGGGACTTGATGCATTGACAGATAAGATTGGTCAGCTTGTAAATGAAAAAGTGCTTGAAGGTATTGCACATGTGAACAATGAAAGCAACAACCGTGAAGGAACGCGTATTGTAGTTGATTTGAAAAGAGACGCTGTTGCGAATGTTGTAATAAATCAGTTGTACAAATTTACAGAGCTTGAAACAAGTTTTGGAATTAACAATGTTGCGATAAGTAAAGGCAGACCAAAGATTCTGAATTTAAAAGATTTGATTAGTGAGTTTATTGAATTCAGAATGGAAGTGGTGATCCGCCGTGCAAAGTTTGAGTTAAGAAAGGCAAGAGAAAAGGCGCATGTATTACAAGGATATTTGATTGCATTAGACCATTTGGATGAGGTGATTCAAATGATTAGAAGTTCTGCCACTCCTGATATTGCAAAAGAAAATTTGATAAATGCAGGATGGGGCATTGATGAAATTCAGGCGAAGGCGATTTTGGAATTACGTCTTCAGCGCTTGACCGGAATGGAGCGCGAAAAGATAAAAGAAGAGTTTGATTCATTGATGAAACAGATTGCGGGATTAGAAGAATTATTGGGCAGTGAACAACTTCGGTACGATCTTATCAAGAAGGAATTACAGGAAATAAAGCAAAAGTTTGGTGATGAACGTAAGACCGAAATTCAGCATTTGGCCGGCGAAATGAGAATTGAAGATTTAATTGAAGAAGAAGATGTTATAATTACTATTTCACATTTAGGTTATATTAAAAGAACATCGGCTTCGGAGTACCGTCAGCAGCGAAGAGGCGGGAGAGGAGCAATAGGCAGCCGCACACGAGAAGAAGATTTTGTAGAGCATTTGTTTGTCGCATCAACACATGATACCATGCTTTTCTTTACTCAAAAGGGCAGATGTTATTGGTTGAAAGTGTATGAAATCCCGGAAGGTGATAAACAGAGCAAAGGCAGGGCGATACAAAACTTAATTCAAATTCCTTCGGATGATAATGTGAGAGCAATTATTGATGTAAAGAATCTTGATAATTCAGAATTTGTAAACAACCATTACATAATCCTGTGCACCAAAAAAGGGATTATTAAGAAAACTTTATTGGAAGATTTCAGCCGCCCAAGAGCAACGGGTGTAAATGCTGTTACCATTCTTGAAGGCGATGAATTACTCGAAGTCCGTCTAACAAACGGTAATTGTGAAATTATGATGGCTGTGAAATCGGGCAGAGCTATTCATTTTCCTGAAGACAGGGTAAGACCTACGGGCCGCGGTGCCATCGGCGTTGCGGGAATTGAAGTAGACGATGAAACCGACGAAGTAGTTGGCATGATATGTGTCAATAAGAACGAAACAGAAAGAACGGTGCTTGTTGTAAGTGAAAAAGGATTTGGTAAACGAACATCTATTGATGAATATCGTATTACTAACCGGGGCGGAAAGGGTGTAAAGACAATTAATATCACCGAGAAAACAGGTAAGCTCGTTGGCATGCTCGACGTACATGAAAAAGAAGATTTAATCATAACCTGTAAATCCGGAATAACCTTACGAACTGCATTATCCAGTATTAAAGAAGCGGGAAGGGCTACACAAGGCGTGAGAATTATCCGCTTAGATAATGGAGATGAAATTGCTGCCATTTCCAAAATTGAAGAGCAGGAAGGACCGTCTAAGGATGATGAACAAATCCAGCCAATTAATGATATTCAAGGTAATGACATAAGCCATCAAAACGGCGTTGAAAATTCTCTCGAATCAAATAATGATTTAAGCAATGAGTTAACCGATGAAATGGAACAAGCTGACGATGAAAACTCACCACCTAATAATGAAGAATTATCTGATAATCAAGAATAAACATCAAACAATCAATTATAAATTTGAAACTATGAAGAAAGCACTTTTTTTCTTATTTCTTTCCGTATCTATGGTTGCTAAGCTTAAAGCCCAAGAAAAGGAATATACTGCCGTAGTTTTATATTATTCAACTTCAAAGTGGGAAGACGCCAAAAAAGAGGTAGATAAATTAATGGCTGATCCTAAAGTAAAGGACAAACCCGAAACTCTTCTCTGGAAATTTAATGTATATAGCGAGCTTTACGGCGATAGCACGCTAAAAGCAAAATATCCTGATGCCGGCGCGCAGGCTTGGGATGCGCTTAACCAATATGTTGCAAAAGAGCCCGATATAAAAAAACTTAAAGAAGAAGGTTTAAAAGGAATCAACACACTTTACACGCAAAGTTTTAATTATGGCAAAAACGGATTTCAAAGGAGTGACTGGAATACTTCGTTCGAGAATTTTGCTTTATGCCAAAGAGTGAGTGAGTTTATCGGAGCGCATGCGCTAAACACTAACGGAAAATACACTATTGATACCACGGTAGTACTTTATACCGGCTACGCTGCACAAAATGCGGGTAAACCAGATGAAGCTGCGAAACGCTACAAAGCGCTTGCAGACTTTAAGGTGGGTGAAAAGGATGTTGAGGATATTTATAAATTTATTCTCGATTATGATATTCGCCAGAAAGACGATGCAAGCTTTAAAAAATATCTTGCCATTGCAAAAGAGTTGTATCCAAACGATGCTGCCGTATGGAACCAGATTGAAATGAATCAAATGAGCAGCACAGCAAGCCTCAAGGATATAATGGCAAAGTACAAGACGGATGATGCGAGTGGCTCACTAAAAGAAGATGGTTACATTACCTATGCTGAAGCCTTTGCTATGCCCACTAAAGAACAGACTGCCCAACTGGATAGCACGCAGCAGGTAGAGTTAAAAATGATGGCGGCGGATGCGTTTGCAAAAGCGTTTAATATTAATAACGGCAATGGTTTGTATGCTTTCAATGCCGGTGTTTTGTATTACGGTGTTTTCGGTGCGCTCGACGACCGTTATTTCAATTTAAGAGGTGAATCAGCAGCTTTAAAATCACAGCGCGAAGCGGTTGTAAAAGAGCAGCAGAAGTATGCAGATAGCTCAATTAGTTGGCTCGAAAAAGGCTACACCGTTCTGAAGGCAAAACCAACGCGTGAAAGAAATGAAGCAACGAGTTTAAACCGTTCGGTTGATTATCTCGCAATTTTGTATCAATGGAAAAGAGACAAAACAAAAGGCACAGCCAATGCAAAAGACTATGATGTGTACGATGTAAAGTACAAACAATACGACAGCGAGCACGACAAGTATAAACCATAAATAAAATTTAAGTCAACAAACAAAAGCCGTCGTTAAGATGGCTTTTGTTTTATTATTATACCCACTGTAGTATTTTATAGCATCGTCTGTTGCATCGCAATCACTTCATCTGTAGGATCCAAATGGAGCAAACTAAACCGAAGACTCATTAGCCTAATTCGTCGTTACTTAACATAATATTAATTATAGGAAAATACAATCGCTGTTTTATTTATATTTGATCCAGGTACATAAAATCAACTAATCACTTTTCATTCAATCTTATCTTGCAGCCCCGAATGATTTTTCTGCAAGACATATCACTAACACAATTCAGAAATTACCTTTCCCAACATTTTAGCTTCACTGAAAAAATTATTGGTATCAGTGGTGCAAACGGCAGCGGCAAAACAAATCTGCTTGATGCCATTCATTTTTTATGCTTTACAAAAAGCTATTTTTCAAAGTCAGATACACAAAGCGTTTATTCAAATACAGCAGGCTTTCGCATTGAAGGAAACATTGAAAAAAACAATTTAATCAACAATCTCACTTGTATACTCCGCGAAAACAACAAAAAAGAATTTCAATTAAATAAAGAAAACTATAAAAAGTTTTCAGAACACATTGGCAAGTTTCCATGCGTATTTATTGCACCCGATGATGTTCAAATCATCACAGAAGGCAGTGAAGCAAGAAGACATTTTTTGGATGCGCTTCTCTCCCAATTAAATCATGGCTATTTACAATACCTGATAGACCATAAAAAAATTCTTGACGAAAGAAACAGTCTTTTAAAATCTGCAGCAGAACGAAATTATTTTGATGAAGAACTACTCAACATTCTTGATGAACAACTCATTAAAAACGGTGAACAAATTTTTAATGCTCGAAAAACTTTTCTTGAAACTTTTTTGCCGCAGGTACAAAAAGAATACTTGACAATTAGTGAAAGCAATGACGATGTTGATTTAAATTATTTCAGTCAATTGATTAATGTTTCTTTTCGAGAATTGCTGAAAGAAAATCGTCAACGCGATCTTTATTTGCAACGAACAGGTTGCGGTGTGCACAAAGACGATATTGAAATTCAGATGCAGCAATTGCCTTTTAAAAATATTGCATCACAAGGTCAAAGAAAGAGCTTATTATTTGCATTAAAACTTGCAGAGTATAATATTCTGAAAGAGAAAAAAGGTTTTGCTCCTCTCCTGCTGCTCGATGATATTTTTGAAAAGCTTGATGCACAGCGCATGCACAACCTGTTACAAAAAGTTTGTAAAGAAGAACAAACACAAGTCTTTATCACCGATACACATAAAGAGCGCTTGCAAAAAGCTTTTGAAGATTTGCAGGTAAATTACCAGTTAATTGAATTAACCTCTTCTTAAACAGTGAAAAAAAGCCTCAGTGCTTAGTGTCTTTATCGTTGAAATTGCTAACAAATACTTGTTAAAAAAAATTTCTTTTGCAGGTTACTTTTCCCAAAAAGCAGTATTTATAATTATCAAATCAATATTTTTAAGTGTTAAAATGACACAAATCAATTGTGTCAAGGCTTTTGTTAATTTTGTTGTATAAAAAAATGTGTCGTATTTCTGTTGATTGAATATATTGCACTTCTTTATTTGCTTGCTTAACTACGAGCATTATTATCTAATCTTAAAAATGAAAACTATGCAAAAAACTTTTGTAAAAATTGTAAGCAGAAAGGTTCTTACTGCAGCGGTTGTAACAAGTGCGTCTCCATTTGAATCTTCTGCAAACACTTCAGAAAATAATCTTGAAATTGTTTCATCAAATATTCATTCAGTTGTTGAATTTAAAGGCACAAATAATAACACATATCTGTTTGATGTAAGGGTTGAAAATCCTGACGCAGAAACATTCACACTTGAAGTAAGAAATGACAGTGGTGTAGCACTCTTCTCAAAAAATTTTTCTGATACAAATGTTGTTGAAGAAATAACATTGATGAATAAAGAGCTTAACGCTCATTACAACTTTATTATCAGAACAAACAACAGAGAACCTGAACATACCTTTATTGTAAGTATCACCAGAAGAGCAGCAAGTGAAGTTGAAGCAGCGTAATTAAAGTCACCAATAAAAAAATAAACAAGGCGCAGATGTATGCGTCTTTTGTTTTTAGTGCTACTGATTACATAGAAACATAGAAATAAAAAATAAAATAATTGTTATTTCAACTTCTAATTCTCGTGTCGTTTTAGGGAGGTTTGGAGGGTTTTTGTTCTCCTCAACTCCAATAAATTCAATGCATTTGGAACAAAGCCAACAACATTGTTGTTCACGAGATGGATTACTTCATCGTACCATAAAGGAACAACAGGTGCATCATCAATCACCATTTGATCCATTTCACGATATAGCGCATAACGCACTGAATCATTGGTTTCCTGTAAAGCTTTAGCGTATAAAGCATCGAATGCAGCATTATTGTATCGCGTATAATTTGGCGGCGATGGATTTTTGCTATAAAACATTGCCATATAATTTTCGGCATCGGGATAATCGCCTATCCAGCTTCCGCGAAAAAAGAGCGCTTGCTGTTTTGCTGTTTGTTCAAGCAACAAACTCTTTTGAATTACTTCAACCTGAACTTTTAAACCAATATCTTCAATTTGTTTTGCAGCAAAACTCGCAATGTCTGCATAAATAGGAATAGTAAGTAATTTAACAGGCGTATTGTTTATAATGCCTGCCTGTTGAAGCAAGAGCCTTGCCGTATCCGGATTGTACATATATCCTTTTACCGTTTCTGCATTTTTGGAAGGCAACCCAAGCGGCACCATTCCTGCCTGTGCTGGAGTGCCGATAGAGTTACGCAGATACATTATCAATTGTGGACGATTGATCGCATAATTAATTGCTTGCCTTACTGCTTTTAATCTTAACGGCGACTGTTGCACCAAAGGATTTTGCTCATCAACGAGTATTCCAAAATATTCTGTGTTGAGATAAGAATGTTTCTGCAGAATAACCTTTTTTTTCCAGTCGCTGCGAAGCTCTCCTTTTTTTGTTAGCACTTCATCTTTAAAAGAAGGATCAATATCATTGATAAAACTCAATCGTCCCTGCCTGAATTCCATAAACTCTGTTGCCTTGTTATCATGAAAGCTGATGTTCACTGCATCGAGATAAGGCAATTGTTTTCCTTGTTCATCGCGTTCCCAGTAATGCTGATTTTTTTCCAAAACAAGCGCCTGCCCTTCGTCCCAATACTTTAATTGAAAAGGACCTGTGCCGCAAGAATGACTTCGAAAATCTTTACCATATTTTTCAACTGCTTCGTGCGCTACAATACTGCAATACTGCATACAAAGAATACCAAGTATCGGTTGAAATGGTCTCAATAATTTTAATTGAAAAGTGGAATCGTTTAGAGCAACAAAACCATTTGCAGTATCAACACGATTATTGAAAATCCATGCGCCGCTGCTTGCAGTGCGTGGATCAACAATACGTTTAAAGCTGTACACAACATCGTTTGCAACAAACTTTCTTCCTTTACCATTTGCAAACGCATCGTTATCCTGAAAATAAATATCGTTGAGCAAGTGAAATGTGTAGATAGTTCTGTCTGCATTTATTTCCCAACTTTTCGCAAGAGAAGGAACAATGTTGAGGTTACTGTCAATTTCCACCAAAGTATTGTACAGCTGATGCACCACCCACATCACACTTTGGTTTTTTGCAAATGCAGGATCAAGTGTTGCAACGCCTGTAGTTTCGTTGTAATAAAAAACTTGTTTATCGGTGTGTGCTGTGTTAGCGCAGGAGAATAAAAAGATGAATGCAAAAATGATAAGGAATTTTTTTATGGTGCCCGGCTGATGTGCAAATAGCATCGCCTGTTGCGTCGCACTCTTGTACCGGAGAAATTTTATTGAGCAAAGCGAAATAGATGCCTCATACTTCGGCATGACAAGCTTACTTTTTTCTATTAATTTCAACGCATATTCTTTTGCTTCCGATTCTTTGTTCTGCTTGTCACTCCGACGAAGCCTGCCTGTCGGGCACATAGGGAGGAGTCTGTCAATTTTTATTTTTTCACAAAAGCCATTCATAAAAAATTACACCCCTTTAGGGGATGGGGGCTTCGAATATCCTATTTTTATTGCATGAAGAAAACTGTTGTTTTTATAATATGCTTTTGCGCATTTATTCATTTTTCACAAGCACAACTTGGTGCAAAGAAAGAAACATTTACACATGCAGATACATTGCGTGGTAGTTTAAACGAGAATCGTACATGGTGGGATGTGTTGAGATACGATATTGAAGTAAAACCGAATTATTTAAATAAAACAATTCAAGGCGTAATTACTATAAATTTTAAAGTAAATCATTTTGAAAAACACATGCAAATTGATTTACAAAAACCTTTAATAATAGACAGTGTACTTCAGGTAAATGCATCATTTACAACAGTAATAAAAAAGTTGAATTTTAAACAAGATAAGGCAAATAATGTAGCATTAATTGAGTTTAATGACCCGTTTGAGAAAAGCTCGAATTATATAATGATTTACTATCACGGCAAACCACGCGAAGCAATTCGTCCGCCGTGGGATGGTGGATGGATTTGGAAAAAAGATGCACAAGGTCGTCCGTGGATGAGTGTTGCTTGTCAGGGTTTGGGAGCAAGCGTTTGGTATCCTTGTAAAGATCATCAAAGCGATGAACCTGATAATGGTGCTTCTCTTTCCATCATCGTTCCCGATACTTTGGTTGCAGTAGGCAATGGTCGTTTACAAAACAAAAAAAACAACAACGATGGGACCACAACTTATACTTGGGAAGTAAAAAATCCAATCAACAATTATAACATCATTCCATACATCGGTAAATATGTGAACTGGAGTGATACACTGCAAGGCGAAAAGGGCAGACTTGATTTGAGTTATTGGGTTCTCGATTATAATCTTGATAAAGCAAAGAAACAATTTGAACAGGTAAAACCAATGCTACGCTGTTTTGAACACTGGTTTGGCCCCTACCCTTTCTACGAAGATGGTTACAAGCTTGTAGAATCTCCTCATCTTGGCATGGAACATCAAAGCGCAGTGGCGTATGGCAACGGTTATCAAAATGGTTATAAGGGAACGGATTTGTCGGGAACCGGTTGGGGCACTAAATGGGATTTTATAATCGTTCATGAAAGCGCTCATGAATGGTTTGGCAATAACATCACCACAAAAGATATTGCCGATATGTGGGTGCATGAAGGTTTTGCCAACTACAGCGAAACTTTATATACAGAATGTTTATTTGGAAAAGAAGCAGGCAATGAATACAATTACGGTAGTCGTAAGGGCATACAGAACGACAGAACAATAATTGGTCATTATGGTGTAAACAAAGAAGGCAGCGGTGATATGTATCCCAAAGGTGGTAACATGTTGCAAACAGTAAGACATGCAATAAACGATGATGACAAGTTCAGAAATATTTTGCGCGGATTAAATAAAACATTTTATCATCAAACAGTGACGACACAACAGACAGAAAATTATATCAGCCAGCAATCGGGGATTAATTTCAGCAAAGTGTTTGATCAGTATTTACGTACAACACAAATACCAACATTCGAATATTATTTTTCAACCAATAACAAAACGCTTAATTATCGTTGGGACAGTTGTATTGCAGGATTCAACTTACGATTGATGATAAATAAAGAAGATAAAACACTTGTACTTCAACCAACGCAACAATGGAAAACATTGCAGCTTGATGAAACGAACAAAACTCTTTTTGATACAGCCTACTTTGATAAGAATTATTACATCAAAATAAAACAAGTGGAAGCCAAGTAAAAATATATTCCGCTCCCCTACCCTGCTCAATTAATGTTTGCTCTTGATCTAAAAAGACAGAACGGAGAATGAATTTATGTTTCGCTTGCTGATAATTGAGTTTTTCAAAAGAAGGAATTGTTTGGAAACGTATTTGAAATTGATCACTACAGTTCGATTAATAACAAACCGTTGAAGAGTGCGACGCAAGAGGTGATGCCATGAAAAACAAAGTTGGGCTCATAAAAAAAATTTCTAACTCACCGGCACAAGTAATATTATTGAAACGCCGTTTTTATCAGAGAGAACATCGAGCTCGGCATTGATGAGCTGCGCTCTTTGTTTCATTGCTTTTTTGCTATGATCTGCTTCTATGCCGTTAAAGTTTACATCGCTGTTTCGAATTTTTAATAAAAGTTTTCCTGAAGATAAATCAACATTGATAAGACTTGGCGAACCATTTGCCTGCTCCGCAATATGACGCAATGCTTCTTTAAAAATGAGAAAGAATTCGTGACGTGCTTTCATATCGAGACGCACAGATTTCACCCGTTCATCTACTTCCATTTGTATGTTTGTGCTGTTTGTGTTTTGTAAACCTTCTGCACATTCTTTCATGCGGAGGATTGTTTTTTCCATGTTGTCGTTCTCGGGATTTAAACTCCACAACATATCGTCCATTGCATCAATCATTCTTTTGCTCTTGTCACTTATCTGATCAATATATTCCTTTGAGCGGTCAAGATCTTTATCGGCTTTTATCTTCGCCATTTCACTTAATAAGCTTATGTTGCTAAGGGTTGCATTAACATCGTTATGCAGATTGCCTGCGATTTGTGTGCGCACTTTTTGCAATGCCTGCAGCCGTTTAATACGCTCTCTATCCACGAGATAAAAAACTGATATTGCAACAAGAATCACTATGCCGAGAAACCACCACGTTTTCCAAAAAGGGGGTGCAACAATGATATGCAGTTGAGTTATTTTACTCGATAAGCCGTCATTATTTTCGGCTCTTACTTTAAATGTATAATCGCCCGGCTCAAGATAATTATAGACAGCTTGATTTTGATTTGCAGCTTCCTGCCAATTTTTATCAAGCCCTTCAAGCATATAATAATAATGCACTTTGTTTTGTCTTAAAAAATTGAGTGTATTAAACTCAATGAGGATAGAGGTATTATCGTACCGAAGATTAATTTTATCGAGCTTAATTAAAGAATCTACTATGAGTTGTTTGTTCGAAAGTTTGAAATCTGTAATAACAGGATCGGGCGGAGTTTCTGCATCCTGTATGGCAAGCGGATTGAACTCTACAAGATTGCGATCGGTAGTATAAACCAATCTTCCATCTCTCAATTTAAACACAGCGGCGGGATTAAACAGATCGTATCCAATGCCATCTCTTTTGTCGTAAGTTGAAAATATTTTTTTTTCAAGATTAAACCTGCAAAGCTGATTAGCCATGCCCAACCACAATGCTCCGCTGTTATCTCTCTGAATATTATAAACAGTATTGGATGGTAACCCGTTTTCGGTGCTTATGTGTGTAATCTTATTTGTTTTTGTATTTAGAATATCCAGTGCCAAATCTCCAATCAATAACAAGCTATCGTTATAGCGGTATATATCATGAACAAGATCGGACCACAACCCGTTATCTGCGGAATCACTCTTTGAATAATGAGCAACCATCTTATTTGTCACAGGGTCAAATTTGAACAGCCCATGTCCGTTACTCCCCTGCCAAATAAAACCATCTTTATCAGTAAACAATTTATTGGTAAAAGCAAGGTCTTTTTGTTTTACAACAATGTAACCCTTTTGTGCATCGCCGCCTGATGCTTTAAAATCCCACTTAATAATTTTTCCATTTTGCAATCCAAACCAAAGATTTCCAAAATGGTCTTCCGTAATTTGCCTGATAGTGCTGCCACCAAAAATGGAATCTTTAAACCACTCCGCTTTGTCAGTTGTTGGATTATAAATTTTTATTTCTCCTCCCTGCATTCCCATCCATACTGCACTTGTTTTCGAATGCTGATAAATGCTCCAGATAGAATACGGCTGATCCATGTGCTTCAGACCTGCAGGATGCGGAAGAGGATTAAACTTGTTATCAAAATAATATAAACCGACTCCCCATGTGCCCATGAAGATATTTCCATTCTTTAATTCGCAAATACTTATCGTTGCGCCATCAATGCCTTTGCTTTCGCCTGCTCTTATCAAATTATGATTGTTGAAAGACTGCGCGTCAGGATTGAAAAGAAAAACACCATTATCTGTTGCTATCCATATATTGTGCTGATTGTCTTCATACATATTATTAGCGTGATCAAATGCGATGCCTTGTTCATTCTCATATGTTTTGCTCACTAATTCAAACGGTTCTTTTTCGTTGCCGGTAAATTGAGCTATAAAACTTCTTCCATAATACCACCATTTACCGTTTTGCTGAATCAACGGAATTCCTACTTCAAAATATCCCCAATTATATTCCTTTCCTATGCTGTATGTTTTTTTCTCCCCGGTTATTGTGTCTATTACATTTATATAAGGGGCGTATGGTTTAAGCGGCCACGAGCCATACCATAATTTACTTTTTTGAAATCCATAAAAAGCAGTGACACCAAAATCTTGTAATTTATTAATAAGAGAATTGTTATCAGGATTGTGCCCCTTGTAATTTATGTTGCCGGTTTTAGGATCAAATATTGCTAAACCTTCGTAGTATGAAATCCAATACCAGCGACCATTTTCAACACTGCGTATATCAAAATAATGCGTATCCTTAGGTAATTTGAACAACCCTATTGGTTTGAACATTTTCGTTTTATCGTCGTAAACATAAAATCCTTTATTGTGTATGTAAATTGCTGCATAACCGTTTTGAGCTTGCCCTAAAAACAAATTAAAAGACGATTTATCCTGGTTATCCCATCCTTCAACGGGCACAGGAGTAAACCTAAAGTTTTCTGTATTGAATATTCCGATTTTATCGCCCGCCCAAACCCACAGGTTGTCTTTTTTATCTCTGAATATTTGCGTGATGTAATCGCCGGAAATAGAGAAAGGATTTGAAGGCGTATGCCTGAATGTAATAAAGTTATTACCATCGTAGCGTTGCAAACCGTCAATGGTGCCAAACCACATAAAACCGTCTTTATCCTGCGCAATGGTGTTTACAATATTTGAAACCATTCCATTGCTCGTACTGAAATGTGTAAATGAATATTCTTTTACGCGTTGCGCAAAAGCGGAGAGGGTAAAAAAAATACAAGCAGCAAATACAAAAAATCTCTTCACAAAAATCGGGTTTGTGTACACTCAAATATAATTAACGCCAAACATAAGATAAAATAAGTCGCAACACAAAATGTATGAATTGAGCGAACCGGTGAATGAATTGAGTTTTTTGGGAACGGGCTGCAATGCAGGTGGCATCGCCTGTTGTGTCACTCACTTATACGTTCCACTTTCAATTGAACTGAAGCGTTCATGTTCCCAGTTGTTGCTGATATTGTGGCACGAGGTGACTCATGGCGAACATTGCCGTCACCCAAGTCCCAAATAGCGAACACAACTTTCCGTCTTTCAAACTCACAAAACAGTCCACCCACTCATACATCAATCCATTTCATAAAAACGACGGTTGCTACAGTCTGCTCTCGTCTTCGCTTTTGTAGCACAGTAACATTGTATCGTTATTAAAACAACGAGCAATGAAAAACGACAAATCCATAAAAAATATTTCTGACAATTTTTTTACAAGAACACGTAAAAGAATTTTGTTTGCCAACTTTCCTGCTGATGGGCATTTCAACCCGCTTACAAGTCTTGCTGTTTATCTGCAAAATCTTGGTCATGATGTTCGCTGGTACACTTCCATTTCCTATGCAGATAAATTAAACAAACTTCAAATTCAGCATTACCCTTTTAAAAAAGCGCTTGAAGTTATTGACAACAATTTTGATCAGGTATTTCCCGAACGTAAAAAAATAAAAGGACAAATAAAAAAGCTTGTTTTCGACATGATTCATGCCTTTATTCTTCGTGCTCCAGAATATTACGAAGACATACAAGATATACACGACGAATTTCCTTTTGATATAGTAATAGCAGATTGTGCATTTTCTGCAATCCCTTTTATAACCGATAAAATTGGTGTGCCCGTTATATCAATCGGTGTTTTGCCATTAACAGAAACCTCCAAAGATCTGCCGCCCGCAGGTTTGGGATTAACTCCAAACAATTCTTTTTTAGGAAGAACAAAACAATCGGTGTTACGTTTTCTTGCAGATAAAGTTTTGTTTGGCAAACCAACAAAAGTGATGACTCAAATGCTGAAAGAACATGGTATAGAAGCAGGTGGCTCAAACATTTTTGATATACTCGTTCACAAATCAACATTGTTATTGCAAAGCGGTACTGCTGGCTTTGAATATAAGCGTAGTGATATGGGAAAAAACATTCGTTTTATCGGTGCACTGCTTCCTTATACTTCTAAAAAGAACAGTGAAGCATGGTATAATGAAAAGCTTTCACAATACAGCAAAATAGTTTTAGTGACACAGGGAACAGTTGAAAAAGATACTTCAAAATTATTAGCACCCACACTCGAAGCATTTAAAGATTCTGATTTTCTCGTTGTTGCAACAACAGGCGGCTCCTGCACAAGGGAATTGAAAGAAAAATATCCTGATGAAAATTTTATTATTGAAGATTTTATTCCATTTGCCGATGTTATGCCTTACGCAGATGTTTATGTCACCAACGGCGGTTATGGCGGCGTAATGTTGAGCATTCAAAACAACTTACCGATGGTTGTTGCAGGTATTCATGAAGGCAAAAACGAAATAAATGCAAGAGTAGGATATTTCAAGCTTGGTATAAACCTGCGCACCGAAAAACCAAAACCATCACAAATAAGAAAAAGCGTTGAAAAAGTTTTTCATGATCAAACTTATTATAACAATGTAAGAAACTTGTGTAAAGAATTCAGCACTTACAATCCAAACGATTTATGTGATTCATACATAGATGAAGTATTGCATAAAAAGAACAGCATTAAAGTATATACGATAAAACAAGGTGACAGAGAAAAGCAGGTGGAATTTAAAACTTATGTAAGCGCAAATTGAAACACTATTTGAAAAACAAGTTGAGTGTTTGAATATTAGCATAGCAGTATAATAATTCAGTCAGCAAAACAATACAACTTTAAACAATTGAACTTTTACATTTAAACTGAAAATAAACCAATCACCAAAAAATAAAATTTATGCAACGTTACAATCCGTTTAATTTAATTCACAAAGGTCTTCGTGCAATGTTATATGATGCAGCGCTAACATTACAGCAGACAAATTTTGCAGAAGAAGATGATGCAGCAATTGCTCTGGAAAAAGTTGAGAATGTTCTATTTCTTTTCGAAAATCATGCACATAATGAAGATTCAATGGTGCTTCCCGCAGTAGAAGCTTATGAGCCAAGACTCGTGAAAGAATTTGAAGAAGAGCATGAAGAAGATTTGCGCTTGAGCAACCGTTTAAAGAACCTCATCATTATTTATCGCAATGTTTATTTCACTGAAGAAAAAATTGTTGCCGGTTCTGCAATTTCAAAATCATTTGGAGAGTTTATGGTGTTTAATCTTGAGCATATGGCAAAAGAAGAAATGCTGCTAACACAAGCCTTGTGGAAACACTATACAGATGAACAAATTCTTGCATTAAACCAAAAAATTGTAGCATCAATTCCACAGGAAGAAATGACACTCGGTTCAAAATGGATGATGCGGGGCATCAACGATACCGATGCGATTAATTGGTTAAAAGGTGTTAAACAAAATGCGCCTGAATTTGTATTTAATTCTTTAATGAGCACAGCAGAAAAAGAATTACCTGCCTATCGTTTCAGAATTATAGAAGAAGCTTTGGAAGGCAATGCAGTAACAGCGTGATGGTGTAAGTTTATCATTATTGTCCGACTAAAAATGACGCAAAAAAATCTGTCATCCTTATTGGGTAAAGATTTCATGCAAGAATCGGATTGTTTCAAAAGCGAAAATAGAAGTTGAAGACGCCTGTACATAGAAAAGATTTGTAATTGGTAGGTTTGAGTTAGTAAGTGACGAAAAAATACAAAACTATGTAATCAGTAGCCATGCGATACGATGCACATCTTGTATAAGGGTACTATGCTCCTAATTAGAGTGCTAATGCTGCATATTAAAAGCCAGTCTTAGACTGGCTTTTTTTGCATCTGTAATCAGTTATTGGAATACTACAAAACAGCGGAAAATGAAAAATATCCTCCGTATATTATCATGTTGTGCCCTATTAAAATTCACTCACGTTTAATCTGCCCCCCGTTACCGTTTTACCTTGTAAGGAAGCGGTTGGTATTGCACTGTTTAATATGGCAGCTTTAATTTGTGCCGCTGTAGCGCCAGGATGTGTTGAAGCATATAAAGCAGCCGCACCCGTAACATGTGGAGTAGCCATAGAAGTTCCGTTGTAAGAACCATAGAGAGATGTACCGTTGGAGCCAGGCAAAGTTGAATAAATATCTACACCTGGTGCGCCAAGGTCAACTGTTGTGGCACCATAATTTGAGAACCATGCCAAGCCCCCTGAAGAAGTGATAGCCGCAACAGCTATAATATTGGGAAGATTATAATTAGACGGATAATTATCTACAATATCATTGTTATCTCCAATACCATCGAGCCCTCCATTTCCTGCAGCAGCAATAAATAAGATATTCTGTGCGTTAGCGCGGCTGATTGCATCATATAAGGCCTGTGAATATCCTCCCCCACCCCATGAATTATTAGTAGCAACAAGATTATAGTTATTTATAATTTTAAGATTTGTGATATAATCAACCGCTTTAACCGCATTGGCAGTTGTACCGCCATTTGATCCTAAAAATTTTGCCGAAATAATTCTTACTTTCCAGCATACACCTGCAACCCCCGTGCTGTTGCCACCCGCTGCACCGATTGTTCCCGAAACATGTGTACCATGATCGTCTTGTGTGCCATCATAAGTTGAATTATCATTTTTTTGAAAATCCCAACCGTGAATATCATCAACAAATCCGTTTCCGTCATCATCTACACCTGGCATTCCATTAGATTCAACAGGATTTTTAATATTGGCTTTAAGATCTATGTGCCTGAACATGGCACCTTCATCAATCACACCCACTACAACACTTGTTGCACCGGTGTGTCCTGCCGCCCATGCTTCGCCTGCATGGCTACCATATTGATTGATTGGGTTTGTTACATCACCATACATACCCCATAAGGAACCATTTGTATAATATGGATCATTTGACACTGCATCATGATGATAAATGAAATTCGGCTCTGCATATACAATTTCGCGAAGCGTTTTTATTCTGCTTATTGCATCCATAACAGCAAGAGGTGTATGAACAACAAAAAATCCTTCATTATCTCCAAAATGTTCCATTGTTCTTGTCAAAACTTTTTCAGAAATGCTACCGCTTACTTTTGTCAAAATATTTGCCCTTATTTTTTCTGCGACACCTTTTTTAAATTTTACGAGTATTTCATTCGGAACATAGCTTGAAGATTGTTTGTGATTTTGAATATTATCTGTTGCAGAAGCTTGGTTTTCATTAGCAGGCAGTTGATTTAAATCTTTTTTACATGCCGATAACATGGCTACACAAAAAATGTACACAAAGAGGTTTCTTGTTTTCATAATTAGCAGGTTTAAATATTGAAAATATTTTTTACTCCATAACAAAGCAGTTCATATGAAAGGAGTGCTTTATTTAAGAGTATCAAAATTAAATTGTCCGAAACCCAAAGTCAAGGTGGCTTCTCACACTATACTATGCGAAAAATCACTATTAAAATCTTTGATGATGTAAGTATTTTTTTGCTTTAAAAGAATATTTGGGCTTTAAAAAGTGCTATGAGCAAAATGAAGAGAAGATTTATAAATTATAATTCTTTAACGAACGTCTGAACAAGATTTGAGAAGATTATAAAAGATGATGCAGGTAAAAAATTTCAAATCCTTTTAATTCTTCCAATCTTTAAATATCCCTTTTCAGTCTCAATGCTTTCTTTTCTTTAGCCATTGTTCTACTTCTTTTAAAGACATTGCATTCCATGTATGATCTTTTGTTAATCCCCCTTTGCGGGCTGCGGCAACACCCCAACGAATATTGTTTATTTCCGCAATGCTGTGTGCATCGGGGTTTATAGAAATCATTACACCTTTGTTTAAAGCGTAGGAAATGTGTTGCCAATCTATGTCGAGTCGGTAAGGATTAGCGTTTACTTCAATAACCACCCGGTTGGCTGCACATGCATCAATAACCTTTTTATAGTTTAGAGGATAACCGGGACGAATAAGCAATTGTCTTCCGCTGACATGACCAAGTATTGTTGTATAAGGATTTTCAACAGCTTTTATTAACCGCTTTGTTGCTTTTGCTTCGTCCATCTTTAACAACTGGTGCACTGAAATAATTACAAGATCAAAAAGCTGCAACAAATCGTTTGCATAATCAAGCTCGCCGGAAACAAGTATATCGCATTCGATGCTTTTAAAAATTTTGAATGGTTGTCCCGATTTTTTCTGAGCCTCGAGTTGTTTATTCAGCTTATCAATCTCCTGCATTTGCCGCAACACTTTTTCTTCTTTTAGTCCACCTGCATAGTGCGCATTTTTTGAGTGATCGCTTATAACAACATATTCGTAGTGGCGGGACTTACATGCATGCACAAAATCGGTGAGTGTGTCTATACCATCGCTCCATGTGGTATGATTATGCACAACGCCTTTAATATCTTCTGCAGTTATAAGACTGCTTGCAGGTTTATTAAAGTTCCATTCGGCAACATCTTCACGCATTTCGGGAACAATATATGGCAGCTTTGCTTTTTTATAAATCGCTTCTTCGGACATGTAGTTGTGTTTACCTTTTATTTTGTTGAGCACTTTTTGTACATGACTTTCATTACCGGTGCGCAAAAAAAGCCGGTAATAAAAATCATCTTTTGATGTGTGATAAATGGTAACAGGAATTTCATCGAGAGTGTGGGCTTGCGTTACCTCTTGACCCCTAAAGGAGGTTTTGATGTCGCTATGGTGTTTATATTTCGTGTTGTGATATTTGAGAGATATACGAGACTGCATAATTAGAAACTTGCGCAGTGCGTCTTTATTCATATTTTTTTGTGACACTGCGGCAAGAATTTCAATGCCATTAACTGTGAGTGATTGGCGACGCACTTCACCACATAACTCAATCAGCTTTGTTTTACATATGTGTTGAAGGCTTTGAACAAGCGCTGTTGCAGTTTCAGCAACACTTGCATAATGGAACCGGTCTTTACTGCTACGATATGCCTCAATAGCGTTTATGATATTCTGCTGCGTTTTTACGCCAAAGCCGGGAATCTTGGAAAGCTTGTTCTTTTTACATGCAGCGAGCAGAACATCTATACTGTCAATGCCCGCAGTCTTCCACAACACAGATAATTTCTTTCCACCAAGTCCGCGAATGCGCATCATTTCAAAAATACCCTGTGGAGTAAGTTGCACCAGTTCGTCAAGCGCTTCAACGGTGGAAGTATTTTTAAGTTCGTCGAGCGCTTTGATTATTTCGGGTCGAAATTGTTTTGATAATTCTTTTTTACTCAACCCCATTACTTCTTCGCTGATATTTCTTAAACGGTAAGCAGCGCCGGAGAGTAAAGCAGCAAGTCGTTCGTTTTGATTGTGGAGTAACAAAAGCTCGGCATATAAATTAAAGAGGCGTCGTATTTCACGGTTTGATGGCATGAAAGAATAATAAAAATTATTGTGCCACTCTTACTTCTTTTGTCTTGACACAAATGAAGTAACAAGAAAAAGTCAAGGCACAAATGATAATACAACACATCCGTGCACACGCCTTGATTGGGCTGCGGTGCTATTGTGATTTCGTCTATTGAACTTTCATGGAAGCACGCCGCGCAGAATAATCTTGCACAATTTCTATTCTGGAAGTTCTTGCTGCTTCAACACTTGGTTCGGATAATCATATTCTGTGTTGAATGGTTCGGTGTTGTAATTTAATTGCTGATGGCTTTTACTGAATAAAATATCCAACAGTACAAGGGAGTCCACGACTAAGTCGGGATTATAATGACACAACGAAGTTTAATAATAGCAATTAAGCTAAGTACATAAAAACTATCAATGTTTTTTAAGATTGATTCTTTTGGAAAGGGTGATGCGATAATTTCCCGTTGGCATAAAATATCTTTCCGGCGAAGAAGCAGTTGTAAACCATGATGCCATTCCAGCCCACGTTGCGCTTAATGCCCATGAATTGCCATTGTAACCAAGTGCTGCTTTATATATAGTACCGGGGCTTATAGAAGTTTTGTTGGCTTTATCATCGGTCCCTTTTTCCGTTGCGATGTTAACATCGAGATTGCCGATTAATGATGCAGTTGCAAAAAAATGTTTCTTTATTACAAGAGTATATGCATAACCTAATCCTGCGCCTGCACGCAAAAAATTTACATTGTTGACTCCATTCTGCGGAAAGCCTTTTGAAACTTGTTGAGGAACAAAAGAGCTATCACCGTTAACTGACGCATAATAAATTTGCGCGCCGTATAATAAACTACCCGCAGATTTTTTCTGCCATTGATTTTGCGTCATGCCTGCGCTGTAAGAAAATTTTTGCGAGTTCGCTATACGATAAGCTGCAGCACCAAGTACATTCAGTTTCATATCGGATCTGTAATAGTAAGGGCTTGAAGTGGCAACATTACTTTCATGATTAAGATAATAACCTTTGTAAGTCATACCAAGCACATCTATCGCCCATTTGTTGTGATAATAAAGATGTAGCTGAACATCCAAACCTTTTGTCTCACCTTTTTGAGTATTATTGTTTAAAAACCCAAAACCATATCCAAGATTTAAAGATAAGTTGTGATACGTTGCACCAATGCCCATGCTCATTTTAGCGTTCGATCTGTACTCAAGGTCGCGCACGCCTGAACCGTCGAAAGCAGGCACATCAAAGTGAGCATATTTTTGAGATAAAAAAGTTCGAACGGTAAGCTTATCGGGATAAATTGTATAGTAACTGCTATCGTATTTAAACTCGTCTTGAGCTTTACAATAACATGGTAGTGTTATTGAAATAAGGGCTATGGCTAATGGCAAACAAAAACTATACTTTTTCATGAGTGTGCATTTTGCTGTTCACAATAATTACCAACCTAAAACGTGTCTTGTAAATGCTCTATTACAATCGTTACAAATTTTATGCACATTTAATTTTTTATTTCGTATTTAGCTGTTTACCTGTACCATAAATCTTTGCATTTGAAACAATAGGATTTAAAATAATGTACCTCTATTCAGCGCTTTAAAGATTACAAAAAATACTAACGTTAATTATATTAACTTTTTATTGGGAGAAGTATTGTAGGATAAAAGCAAGGGAGAAATTAGTTTTTATGCTGCCGGCAGAAATGTAGTCAACTTCACGCACTTGCCACGCCACATCTGGTTTAAACTCTTCGACGGAAATCTGTAGTTCAAGGCAATCAATTGCAGACAAGGTTTCTGAACTGCTAACATAAAATTGAGAGCCTTCAAATGCCAATATCAATTCATCAAACTTGTTATTTATCCCACTTCGCAAGCTTTCGAGAATGCTTATTCCGTTGTTTAAAATATTTCGGAGATATTCAACCTTTGAATCATAAATAACAGGTGAATATTCGCTTCTTTGAACACGTCCTATATACTGAATCAATTTGCCTTTAAATGAAATGGATAAGCCTATCGGCGATTAGAGTTAATTTCATAAATAATTTATTGAAGATTAGTTTTAGTTCTACCAATTATGCAACAATTATGTGAAAACTCAAATTTACTTTCTGGATAAGGCACGGTGGCTGCAGCAGACTCACTAAAGTTCTCATATAATATCCTAAAAAATTTCTTTTGTGCCTTCGTGCCTTCGGTACTATTAGAATTTTAAATTTTTAAAACTTCCGATTTCGTCTTTCCGATTACATGCCGTTATTTTGCAGTCCCTCTTTAAAAAATTTTTAGAAATGGAATACAGTAAACTAATAAGTGTTACAGGCCTTGGCGGTTTGTTTGAATTGGTGGCGAGCAAATCAGATGGCGCTATTGTGCGCTCACTCGAAGATAAGAGTACAAAATTTATTTCGTCGCGGCAGCACAGCTTTTCGCATTTGGAAAGCATCGAAGTTTATACACAAAGAGAAAATGTAAATCTTGTTGATGTGTTTCGCGCAATGGAAGCAAGCAATGAATCTTTGCCGGAGGAAAAAGATGCAGCCGCAGTAAAAAAATATTTTGAGAAGGTTTATCCCGATATGGATTTTGAGCGTGTGTACGCAAGCGATATGAAGAAGATGGTTAGATGGTTTGGCATGCTCAAGAAAAATGATATTGAAATAAAGCTAAGAGACGAAGAAGCCGAAGAAGTGCCAGGCGATGAAGATAAAGCAGTGGCAGAAGAAGCAACAGATAACGAATCGTCAGCAACTGAAGCCATAGAAGAACAACCTGCTGAAGAAAAGTCAAAAGAAAAAGGAAAGAAAACGGCAAAAGAAAAAAAACCAGCCCAAGAAACAGCAACTGAAGAAACAACAACCGAAGAAGCAAGAGAAACATCAACAAAGCCAAAAAAGAAAGCAGCGAGGAAGAAAACAGAGAGCTGATTTGATAATTTGATAATTTGAATATTAGATAGAAGGATACTTGTCACATGCGTCCATTATGTCCCACGATTGATGATAAACGAGTGCGATGTAGCATTCGGTATGGGACTGGCAAGAAGCATCATATTATTTCTATAGTCGAGTACTAAAAATTAAATGAATTTAAAAACGCCTCTTTAGGGGTTGGGGGTATAACCTATGATACTAAGCGCAGATATACAAAAACAAAAAAGACATTTTCTTCCCGAAGATTTTACCGTTACAACATGGGAAACGCTCGAACCATATTTTAAAGCATTGGTTGAGCGTGAAATTAATTCCGTTGAAGAGCTTGAACAATGGCTGAAGGATATGAGCGAAGTGGAAGCCGTTGTGAGTGAAGATGCGTGCTGGCGGCAGATTCGCATGACCTGCGACACCACCGATAAAGCGCTTGAAAATGCTTTTACTTATTTCTGCATGGAGATTCAGCCGAAGTTGCAACCGTATGCAGATAAATTGAATCGAAAGTTTGTGGAGAATAAATTCACAAAACAGCTCGACCAGAAAAAATATTTCACCTATCTGCGCAACGTGAAAAAAAGCATTGATCTTTTTCGCGAAGAAAATATTCCGCTGCAAGCTGAATTGAGCGTGATGCAACAACAGTTTGGTGTTATTGCAGGAAAAATGACAGTTGAAGTAAACGGTCAAGAATATACATTACAACAAGCTGCAAAATTTTTGGAGAACCCAGACCGAAGATTGCGCGAAGAAGTGTATAAAAAAATTCAGAACAGAAGATTGCAGGATAAAGAAGAGTTGCACAATTTGTATTCAGAACTAATCAAGCGTCGTGATAAAGTGGCGAAGAATGCAGGCTTTGCAAATTATCGGGATTATAAATTTGTGGAGCTTGGGCGTTTCGATTATAAGAAAGAAGATTGCTTCGCCTTTCATGAAGCGGTTAAGCTGCATGTGTTGCCGCTTGTTGAAAAAATTTATGCTCATAAAAAAGAGAAGCTGCAACTTGATCCGTTACGTCCTTGGGATATTGAAGCGCAGCCCGCAGGTGTTGAGCCTTTACATCCTTTTAAAACGGGAACAGAGTTGCTTGCTAAAACAGAGAAGTGTTTTGCCGCAATGCATGGTTTCTTTGCAGAATGTTTAAAGAAGATGGATGAAATGCATCGCTTCGATTTAGAAAGCCGCAAGGGCAAAGCACCCGGCGGTTATAACTGTCCGCTTGCAGAAACAGGTGCGCCATTTATTTTCATGAATGCAGCCGGGCAAATGGATGATGTTACAACAATGGTTCATGAAGGCGGTCATGCGGTGCACTCGTTTCTTGCGCATCATCTCGAACTCAATGCGTTCAAGGAATATCCTATGGAAATTGCCGAAGTAGCAAGCATGGCAATGGAACTCTTCAGCATGGATCATTGGAATGTTTTCTTCGACAGCAAACAAGAGTTGCAGCGTGCAAAAGAACATCAGCTCGAACGCGTGATTACCATTTTTCCGTGGATAGCAACCATAGATAAATTTCAACACTGGGTGTATGAAAATCCAAGCCACACCGTTGAAGAAAGAACCGCGAAGTGGACAGAGATACTCAATGAATTTACACCTCGCAACATTGATTTAACAGGTCTGGAAGAATACCGCAAAATCGGCTGGCAGCGGCAATTGCATTTATTTGAAGTACCCTTTTATTATATCGAATATGGCATAGCACAACTTGGCGCCATCGGGCTTTGGATGCAGTACAAAAAAGATCCGCAGCAGGCGATCCAAAATTACATTGGAGCATTGCGTCTCGGCGGCACAGAAACACTCCCGGAGCTTTACTCCACCGCCGGTTTAAAATTCGATTTCTCACCAAATCACATCAAAACGTTAATGCAATTCGTAAACGAAGAGCTTGAAAAAGTAATGCATTAACCGCCGCAAAAGTTGATAAGATTTTATTCACACGTTAAGAAAATTTTACTGCTACTTAAGTAATATTTAAATAAACTTGAGTGTGGCAATAGATAATTTTGTATATGAACGTGAATGATTTTTATGTGACGGGCAATAGTAGTACTATGATGCTTCCGTTGTGTCACTCACTTGTACGTTCTAAACTCTATTGGGCAGATTTGATTTGTTTTCTATTTCGAAATTTTTGTATTTAAATAACAAATAAACAGAGTCAATAAAAAATAAATTTTAGTTGCAGCCGTAATAATAATGAGTTGCAATCTTTGATTTGATAGACGGTTTCATCTTTTTATCCTAACATGACAATCAACAGAAAAAAATTTATAGCAACAATTTCCTGCGCAGTTGTATTGTTTATGGGCACAGTGCTTTCTGTAAGAGCACAGATTGCAGTAAACAATCAGTTGCTGACATCAGAATTTGAAAACATTGTACCGGATAAAGCGATTGCAAACTTCAATCTCCCTGCTTTACACCTTACGCCTTCTGCCTTTCGCCTTCAACCGAAGTATGAATTTCGTGCAGCGTGGATTGCAACGGTGGGCAACATTGATTGGCCCTCTGAAAAAGGTTTATCCGTTGAAGAACAAAAAGCAGAATACATTCAATTACTCGACAGTTTACAAAACCTCGGCATCAACGCAGTGATTGTTCAGGTACGTGCCGCAGCAGATGCTTTTTATCCATCTAAATACGAACCATGGAGCGAATGGTTAACAGGCAAGCAAGGTGTTGCGCCCTTTCCATATTACGATCCGCTTCAGTTTATGGTCGCCGAAGCGCATAAACGCAACATGGAGTTTCATGCGTGGCTTAATCCTTATCGTGCGATATTCAACGTAAAAACTTCATCAGTTGCACCCAATCATATCACACGCACACACAAAGAATGGTTTCTTACTTACGGCGATAAAAAATATTTCAATCCCGGCTTACCTGAAGTGATGAAATATGTAACCAACATTGTAAAAGATATTGTAACACGCTACGAGGTTGATGCTATTCACATGGATGATTATTTTTATCCTTACCGCATTCCCAAAAAAGAATTTCCTGATGAGGCAACATATAGAAGATATGGCAAGGGTTTAAGCAAAGACGACTGGAGAAGAAGTAATTGCGACAGCATCATCAAAATGATTCATTCTGCCATCATTGATACAAAACCGATGGTAAAATTTGGTATCAGTCCCTTTGGTGTATGGCGTAACAAAAACAACGATCCTGATGGCAGCGAAACACAGGCGGGACAAACAAACTACGACGATTTGTATGCTGATATTTTATTGTGGTTGAAACAAGGATGGATAGATTATGTAGCGCCCCAATTGTATTGGGAAATCGGTCACCGTCTCTGTGATTATGAAACATTACTCAACTGGTGGAGTAATCACAGCTATGGAAAACATGTCTATGTTGGTCATGCATTATACAGAACAATTGAGCATCCCACACTTGCATGGCGTAATCCTGCTGAATTACCCGATGAAATAAAACTATTGCGCAACAATCAAAATGTGCAGGGAAGTATTTACTTCAGCGCAAGTAATTTTTATCGCAACCCCAATGGCTGGGCAGACACTTTGAAAGACGATTATTACAGCACGCCAAGCATTGTTCCACCGATGCAATGGATTGATACGACTGCACCAAATGCGCCACTCATTTATAATTTCACTCAAAGCGGTTCAAAAACACAAAACAGTTTTACGCTTTATGCAAGAGCTAATACAGCAGATGAAACAGAAACGGTAAAAAGTTATGTGGTATATCTTTCACCAAGCTATGCATATTTGGGAGCTCTTCCTACATACACTGTGTCTGCAGAAGACTTGAAAGAGTTTAAATTGAATTTTCTTCAATCACAAATTCCAAGTGAATGGAATGGTTGCTACATCGCTGTTTCATGTATAGACAAAGAAAACAATGAAAGCCAATTGAGTAATGTGGTACAGCTTATAAGAACAGATAAAGGTTGGATGATACCGAGATAGAAAGCGGATTTTAAAGTCACCTTCAGGGGGATTTAGGGGGTATCCGGATAGTTACTCAAATGTTCGAAGCTATAATTCCTTTTTGCTTTTAATTTATCTATAAGTTGTTTTAGTTCGCTCTCCTCCCAGCCATTGCGAAACATCTCATCATGCGCAAGCAATACAAGATTATTTGCCTTTACTGTTTTATGATCTTTTAATTTCTCTTCAATAATTGATACCATTTGGTCAACCGACTGAAGAGGTGTTCCCGTTTTTGAATTATGCCGCCATTCAACATCCCAACCAAAAACTTTATATCCGTGTTGATACAACAAATCTGCACAAGCCGAACCTGTGGGCACATCGTTTATCCGCAAATTTTTTAAACGCCATTGGTTGCGACCGGGCAATCGCGCAAGCTTATTTTGAATTTGTAAAGCAGTTTGACATTTTAAAAAATCGGCGACATCTAAAAGAGGGTTACTGTAAAATCTCGTATAATGGTTATAAGCATGTGAGTAGCTGTGGTTACCAATTTCAACATAAGGGTTACTTTTATAGAGCGCGTAAAAATTTTTCATTCGATTACCCGCCGCATGCTGACCAACCACAAAAACATTTACATTGATTTTTTCATGGAGTATAGCATCATCTATTTCTTCACTTCCATCTAATGGCCCGTCATCAAAAGTTATATAGATATGATTGATTACAGTTGCAGGCTTTTCTGGCACCGTTGAATCTTTTTTATTATCATCCGCAACTTTACCATTTCGTGAAATATTCTTATCGTTAAAAGAAAAAAGAATTATCAATGCGGAGAGTAAAAAGGTTTTCATAAAATGTTTTTTAGCAGATTCTGTGACAAACCGATTTTCTATTTGTTTATTGATGTTGTTTTGTTTCCTGTTAAAATTTGTTTATCCTTAAACAAGTCTCCCAATAGCATCTTTTTCTAACTTTGTCAATTCCAAAAGTGCACCTCTTTGGATAACGTTCAAACAATCAACATTCAAACAATCAAACTTTTATTATGCCCGGTTTTGAATTCTTTGGCGACCTTGAAAGAAAAGAGTTAAATGATGTACTGGAGACAGGCATCGTAATGCGATATGGTTTTGATGCAGCACGTAAAGGACGTTGGAAAGCAAAAGAATTGGAAGAAGCGATTTGCAAAGCTTTCGGAAGCAGATACGCGCAACTTACCAGCAGCGGCACATCTGCATTAACAACTGCATTAAGTGCTCTCGGTATCGGTTATGGTGATGAAGTGATAATGCCTGCATTCACTTTTGTTGCATCCTTCGAAGCAGTTTTGAGCGTTGGCGCAGTTCCTGTTTTGGTGGATATTGATGAAACTCTCACATTAAATCCTGATGCCGTTCGTAAAGCGATTACTCCAAAAACAAAATGTGTAATGCCTGTGCACATGTGCGGCAGCATGGCTGATCTCGATGAGTTGAAACAGATCTGCGAGAAGCATAAGTTGTTGTTGCTCGAAGATGCATGCCAAAGCATTGGTGCAAAGTATAAAGACAAATATGTTGGCACCATTGGCGATGCCGGAACATTTTCATTCGATTTTGTAAAAACAATCACTTGCGGCGAAGGCGGTGCTGTGATGACAAACAATGAAGATGTTTATATCAAATGCGATGGCTATAGCGATCATGGTCATGATCATAAAGGTGTTGATCGTGGTGCAGATTTACATCCGTTTCTTGGATATAATTTTCGCATAAGTGAGTTGCATGCAGCACTGGGCTTGGCGCAAATAAAAAGATTGAATGAATTTCTTGCCATTCAAAAAAAGAACCATGCGCAGCTAAAAAGTATTTTATCAGAAATACCCGAAATAACTTTTCGTATTATTCCTGATGAAGAAGGTGACAGTTGTACCTTCCTTAGCTGGTTTTTACCAACAGAAGAAATCACGCGTTCTGTTGTAAGTGAATTAAGAGTGCAAAATATTCTTGCAGGTAATTTTTACTGGTACGATAACAACTGGCATTACATCCGCAAATGGGATCATTTAAAAAATGCCGCCTCTTTAAACAGGCTAAACCCACTGCAACAAGAAGCGTTAATAAAATTACAATCAACCAATTTTTCTGCAAGCAATGAAGTAATGAACCGGTGTATCTCCACTGCCATAAGTTTAGTGTGGAGTGAAGAACAGATAAAAGAAAAAGGAGAAAAGATTGCTAATACGGTAAAGAAAGTTTTAAGTAATACTTACTTGCCTGTATTATAAATGTGCTTTATTGATTCAAAAAAAGTTTGGCGTATGCCAAACTTTTTTTGTTTTTCGATTATTGTTCCGAAACCTGGAATGTTATTGCTTGTTTTGTCTCGACTCTAACTTTTTTCCCATTTTGTATTGCCGGAAGCCATTTACCGCTAACAGCAATTACTCTTGCGGCTTCAGCACTGGTGCCATAGCCTGGATCATTGAGTGCTTTTACATTTGATACATTACCTTCTGCATCTACAACAAATGAAACAATAACAGTATAATTTCCCGGAGGGGCACCTTTATCAACGGGTATATTAGAATTTAAAGTTTTCTCAAGAAATTTTTGCCATGCACTTGGACCACCAGGAAATGATGGCGTTTGTTTTTGTCCCGCATCTTTGGCATTAAGCTGCACGTCAATTATTTTTTTACCATCATTCACAGTAGCAGTTATTTCAACTGCACCGTCCGGTACAGGTGATGGTGGCTGTGGCAAAATAAATCCACTCCTTCTTGCCTCCTGAATTGAAATTTGTTGTTCAGTCTTATCTGCAAATGTTAATATCGCTATTTCTTTTTTATAATATGCGGCAACCTTGTAAACAGCTTTGCCTTTATAGTATCCCAGTTCCTTGGGTTGAGTTGTGTCTTGCAGCACATCTGCCGGTCTTATACTATAAGTATTTGAATTGGCTTTATAGGTTACTTCTTCGTTTTTCTCTTGAAGCTTAAAAGAAAAAAATAAAACAATAAAAGCCAATAGAGGTAATGCAGTTATACGTCGTGCATAATTAAAACGTGATTTTTTTAAAGTGGTAAGCATAAATAATCTTCGTTTTATGGGTGAATAGAAAAATGATTGAGCAGGGGAAAAAATTATTTTGCCGTATTGCGCATGCAGCAACATAGAAGCAAAAGCACTTGCATCTTTATCAGCAATTGCTTTTTCGTCTGCAATAAATTCGTGAATAAAATAAAGCTCACGTTGTATCAGCCGGTAAAATGGATTCATCCAAAAGACAGACAAAACTATTTGCACAAACAACTTATCCCAGGTGTGTTTTTGCTTTATGTGCGTTATCTCGTGTTGCAAAATTTGCTGACCCGTTGTTTCACCAAGAGAAATATCACTTCGCCAAAAAATATTTTTAAGAAATGAAAACGGTGCCTGCTGTAAATCTGTGTTGATAAAATCAAATTCTTTTGTTTTGTTTACAGGATATATTCTTTTGAATTTGTAAAGCCTTATTATCCTGATAGCAAGCATCAATAGCAAGCACAGAGTAACGGCGACTGAAAATATGATTAACAACTGTTGCCAATCAACTGAAAAAGATTTAGCCCTCACTACATGATTTTCGATTGGATAAATAAAACGAAAAAGCTTGATAGCCGCGTCATTGTTACTCTTAAATGTAAACAACTGCAAATTCAACAAAGGCAAGGCAATACTTAAAATAACTACCGACAAAAGATAAAAACGATTGTAATAATGAAACTGCTTATTGCGCAAAGCAATCCAATAATATGAAAGCAATAACGCAGAACAAATTATATTTTTTAACAGGTATATGGCAAAAGTTTGAAGCATATTATTTCTTTTTTAGTTGTTGCAATAAAAGTTCAAGGTCTTCTACGGTTAATTTATTTTCTTCAACAAGAAAGGAGACGGCTTTTGTAAACGAGCCTCCGAAGTAACCTTTCACTACGGTATTCAATGTATTTTTTGAATATGCTTCTTTGGTTATTAGCGGCTCGTACTGATTCATTCTTCCAAACGTTTTGGTGCTTACAAATTTTTTGTCAATCAAAATTTTTAAAATGGTTGCAACGGTGTTGGAGTGAGGCTTGGGAGCAGGCATTGCATCTACAATGTCTTTTAAAAAACCTTTTTCGATTTTCCAAAGTACTTGCATTACCTGTTCCTCCGCTTTGGTTAATGTTTTCATTTGAAGTGTTTTCTTTTTCGTGAGTGATTAAATAGCCTTATAACTAAATTCTTAGTCAAACCTATAACTATTTTTTTAGTCAACAAACTATTTTTTTAGTTTTTTTGAAAATATTCTTTCTCCTTGCATAGCGTCATTAATGAATAAGAACAGTCGAGCAGAATGGAGTTTGTAAGAGGGTAGGTTAGGATATATGTTCTGTGCCCAAAATATTTCAATAATTTCATTTAATGGAACGACAAATACAAATAACATCTGATGGCTCACAAACGATGGCAGTTCCTGAATTACAAATAACATATCACAGCATACATGGTGCAATACAAGAGAGCATACATGTTTTTATAGAAGCTGGGCTAAAGCCCTTGTTAAAACAATATGAAACGATTTACATTTTTGAAATGGGCTTCGGCACGGGGCTTAATGCATTGTTGAGTTTACAGCAAGCGCTGCAAAGCAATCAAAAAATATTTTATTATACAGTTGAATTATTTCCTTTAAAACCCGGTGAATACAATCAACTGAATTATGCACAACAATTAAGAGATGATTCTTTACAGTTTTATTTTTTGGAAATGCACAAATGTGAGTGGGAAAAAAATGTACCGATTCATTCATTATTTACATTGCACAAATCAAATGAATCACTTTTCAACTTATCAACCGATAAACTATTCAACTTAATTTATTTCGATGCATTTGCACCGAAGGCTCAACCTGAATTATGGACAAAAGAGGTGTTTGAAAAAATGTTTCGGATATTGGAGAACAAAGGCGTGCTTGTAACCTATTGCAGTAAAGGTGATGTGCGAAGAGCCATGCAGGCTGTGGGTTTTACCGTACACAAATTAAAGGGGCCACCAGGTAAAAGAGAGATGCTGAGAGGAAGAAAGATATAAATAAACAAAAGGTTATTTGTGCGGATATTTAATTTATCGCTTGTAAGTTATTCTTATTGAATCTCCTTATGCAAAAAATCTAAAATGTTGTTTGTATCGGCAGAAACTTCTTTGATTGTCGTAAATAATTCTTGAGGCAGATTATAATATGAAAGCGGAGCAGAGCCGTAAATGCTGGTGTATGACGGAGCAATGCTTGGTTTGCCATTTGAAAATGAATCTGAAAATTTAGTGGCGATCCATTTTGCGTTCTTTTTGTACTTTTCTTTTGTATATAAGTCAATTGCCGGAATTTTATTGTCGTTAACCGGTTTCTTTAGAATTACATGAATAACATCAATATTTATAGTATTCAGATATTTAAACAACCTTACCAATCCAACATTCAATCCCCATGTTCCTTTTGCAGTAGGAAACTTTTGTTTTACTTCAAATGCTATGAACTTATTCTTGTGTTTTACAAAAAAATCAATATCCCAATAGAAAGCATCTGCCAGCCAACAATTTGCAAACAGTCTTTCAATCGCGCACTTTTTTAAAATCCCATGTTTATTTAAATATTCCATCGCTTGTTTTAAGCGACCGACGTCTCTCTCATTTTCTGAAGGAATGCTTGAACGTTTTTTGTTTTTTGGATAAAGCTGTTTTATGTTGTTCCATTGCCACTTTATTTTTGAGCTTGCTCCTTTTTCAAATTTGCCGTAGTAAAATTTTTTTTCTGCTTCGCAAAATTCCACGATAAACACATTATTACTTCGGCAAGAAAAATGTTCTAACAATTCAAGATCAACACCGGTTAAATCATTAACCGATAAGGTAAGCTTTGAAATATAATATCGCTGATTTTTCAAACAAAACCACCATCCCGATGAAATTTCCTGAAAATTATTTTTTAGTATTTCTTCAAAAAAGAAAACTTCTGTGAACAGACCTTCAATTCTTGTATGCTTGTCGCGTATAAGGATCTTTTTCAAATCCTCTGTATCATTGAAATTTATTTTATCAATTATAGTACATGGATCTTCCATAAACATTTTTACTGTAAGTAAATTGGCAAATATTCATTTAGCAATTTAGCTCACTCCATCGTATAGCGCTTAAATGAATAAATAATTTGAGCCGTTAAAAGGCGAATTTAATTCAATGATTTTTAAGCAGAATAAGAAGACAATATTGACACCGCTAAAAAAAAAACGCAAACGCAAGCGGAGTAAGGATTCCAGATTTTTACTATGTAGTCCCGTCCGGAATCGAACCGGAATATCAGGTTCCGGAGACCTGCGTACTATCCATTGTACTACGGGACCAAAGTTTTAAAAGTTCTTTCTATGCCTGATTTCAAAAGTTTTCTCTTGCTCTCACTTTAGTTATGTCTGCGCAAATGTACTATTAAAAACATCCATTGCATAAAGAGCAGGACGAAAAAAGTTGCAACGTTGAAATTTTTGTTGAGTAATGTTCAAAGCGTATAAGGGAGTGACACAACAGAAGTCTTATAGCAGTAATAGAGACCGGCTCATAAAAAACATTATGCTGTTAACACAAAATTTTACTAAGGATTTGCCTGAACTTTTAATGATACATCAACATGATCGCTTAATACAACACTGCCACCGCCAACACCAAATTCTTTGCGGCTAATGGAAAAATTTCCCTGAAACAAATAACCATTGCCCGAAGGAGTTACAGTAAAGGGAATAGTTATTTGCTTTGTTACACCTTTGATAGTAAGATCGCCGGTAACATTATTTGCGGCAACAGAAGTGCTTACAAAACTGATGGTAGGATATTTTGCAGCATTGAAATAATTTTCTTTTTGCAGGTCTTTGTCGCGCAACTCTATACCTGTGTTTATAGTGTTTACATCAACGCTTACATTGAAGGAAGAACTTGCAGGGTTTTCCGGATTCCATTTAATCGTACCTTTTAAACCTTTAAACGAGCCTTTTGTATTGATACCAAAATTTTTTATGTTGAACGTTACTGCATCATCTGCGTCAACGGGTGTAAGTTCTACAACCGAAAATGCAAATAGAAGAAAGGGCACGAATAAAAGTATAGATATTTTCATGTGCAATTTTTCTCGCAAACTACAACGGTGTATTTATAATAATTCACAATTAACACTTATTAACAACTGCAATATTGATAAATACAAACAGCAAAATCACCGATTTGTTTATTTCAGATAAGGTAAAAGAACCGATAAATAATTCTTCAACTTGCTTTGAAGTAACTACTTGAAAAAGGAGCAAATTTTCTGCATCTTTCTTATTGCAAAGTTCTGTACCTGTTTCGATGATGAATGGAATTACACAAATGAATTATTGCAAAAGATAAATAAAGAAAACAGAGACTGACCTTTCCCTCTATGGAGAGGAGAACAAGAGGTGAAGTCTTGTTGCACACTTGTACATTTAAACAGTGTGCAACATTTTTATTTGACTCATGTAACATTTTTATTGGCAGATGCGTCGAATGTGTGTCGCATTGCTGAATAAAGTTATCCGGTGCAAGTCTGCCTTCGGTTGGTTCGCGTACAGATCATAAGAGCTGCGACAGATGAAGTGAGTGACACAAGGGACGATGAGCAGAGTAACATAAACATAAAACTTAAAACACAAAAACATAAAAACATAAAACATCTTCTATGTTTCGCAACTTTTTAAAAATCGCATGGAGAAATTTGATAAAGAATAAAGTTTTTTCTTTTATCAATATCGCCGGGCTTGCAATCGGGCTTTCCTGTTTTTTACTGATTGCATTGTATGTAATGGACGAACTTAACTATGATCGCTATAACATAAATGCGGATCGTATTTATCGCATCAATTCGGACATACGTTTTGGTGGCGCTGATTTACACATGCCGGTAACAAGCGACATGATGGGACAGTTGCTGAAGAAAGATTATCCACAGGTTGATCAGTACACACGGATTTATACTTTCAATGGTGATAAGCTTGTAAAGAAGGGAAATGAATATATTGATGAAGAAAAAGTAGCACACATTGATTCCACTTTCTTTGATGTGTTTACACTTCCAGCGATTGAAGGCAATACAAAAACAGCTTTGAATGAACCCAACACTGTTGTTGTAACTGCATCAGCGGCAAAAAAATATTTTGGTACAACACATGCTGTTGGTAAAATGCTTGAAACGAAAGATGGTAGCAATACGGTTCTGTATAAAATAACAGCGGTTATAAAAGACATTCCTGAAAACTCGCATTTTCATTTCGACTTTCTTTTTTCGATGAAGAATGTTGACTACCGCTGGGGGCAAATAACGAGTCATAACTTTTTTACTTATGTGCTTTTCAGGAAAGGAACAGACCCTAAGGCCTTTGAAAAAAATTTCAAGACGTACATTGATAAATATGTGCTGCCCGATGCAAGACAATTTATGAACATCAACAGCATGGATGAATTTGAAAAAGCGGGAAATAAATTGGTGTATTCATTAATGCCGGTAACACAAATTCATTTATACTCTGACCGTTCTTTTGAACTAAGCCCAAGCGGAAATATCCAGTATGTGTATATCTTTTCTGCAGTTGCACTGTTTATTCTTATTATAGCTTGTATCAACTTTATGAATCTTACCACTGCACGTTCAGCTAATCGCGCAAGAGAAGTTGGTATAAGAAAAGTGTTAGGTACAGAAAAGAAAGAACTTATCTCTCAATTTCTTTTTGAATCTACACTAATGGTTGTGCTTTCGTTGATGATCGCTATTGCAGTAGTTTGGTTAGTGTTGCCGTTGTTCAATGATGTGGCAAATAAACAAATGAGTTTGCAAAGTTTATTCACACCATATATTTTGCCTTTACTTACCGCACTTCCTTTTGTGGTGGGTTTGTTAGCTGGCAGCTATCCCGCATTTTTCCTCTCCGCATTTCGACCCGTTGAGGTGTTGAAAGGTAAATTAAAACTCGGAAGCAAAAGCGGCGGTTTAAGAAGCGTATTGGTAGTATTTCAATTTGCTACTTCAATCATTCTTATCATCGGAACTATTGTGGTGTATCGCCAGTTAAATTATATTCAAACAAAAAACCTTGGATTTAATAAAGATCAGGTTTTAATTATAAACGGCGTTTCATCCTTAGGCAATAATGTAAATGCATTTAAAAATGATGTGCTGCAAATGCCCGGTGTATCTGAAGGCACGCTAAGCAGCTACCTCCCTGTGTCCAACTCATCACGAAGCGATAATACTTACTCAAGAGAAGCAGTAATGGATTCAAAAAATGGATTCGATATGCAAAACTGGTGGATTGATTATGATTACATCAAAACAATGGGTATGCAAATAATTAAAGGAAGAAATTTTTCAAAAGAATATGGCAGCGATTCAACTGCTGCTATTATCAATGAAACAACGGCAAAAATCTTAGGTTATGCAGACCCTATTGGCAAAAAAATTTACAGAAGCACCGATCCGGGCAAGGTAATGGCTTATACTATTATAGGTGTTGTGAAGAATTTCAATTTCGAAACCTTGCATCATGATGTGGGTCCGCTTGCTTTTTTGTTGGGCACCGAAGGTTATCTGGCTTCATTCAAAGTAGCTACAGGCAATATAAGATCATTAATCGCACAAATAGAAAACAAATGGAAGGCAATGGCGCCGGGTATGCCCTTTAGTTATCGTTTTTTAGATGAATCATTTAATGAAATGTACAACGCAGAACAACGTGTTGGAAAAATTGCATTGATATTTTCTGTGCTTGCCATCTTTATTGCGTGTTTGGGTTTGTTTGGTCTTGCAACATTTATTGCAGAGCAGCGTACTAAAGAAATCGGAATTAGAAAAGTTTTAGGCGCAAGTGTAAACGGTATTGTGCAAATGCTTTCAAAAGATTTTATGAAACTTGTTGCAATCGCATTTATCATCGCGGCGCCTGTAGCATGGTATTTTATGTACAAATGGCTGCAAGATTTTGCTTATCGTATCGAAATAACGTGGTGGATATTTGCAATTGCAGGTTTCGCTGCTTTATTCATTGCATTAATAACTGTAAGCTTTCAGGCTATACGAGCAGCTTTAATGAATCCAGTGAAGAGCCTTCGCACAGAGTAAAATGTGAATGGGCAATGGTAAAATGTTGAGTAATGAGTAATGTTGCAAACAATGTTTCAAGATTAATTCACTTCCTCTCCACATTTATCCGTAAACAGGCGGCCCATTATTATTCACAAATGCGAAGTCTTAATCTGCTTGTCAACCGAGTACGAGCCGCCGCCTTCAACAACAAAAAAGAGCAGCAAAACAAAAACAATAATGGAAAAAAGCAGATCAGATTCTCCGGAGTAAATTCCTTTTTTTGTGTTAACAAATATTATTGCCCCGATAAGTATCGGTATTTGCAGGATCGCTGCCATACGCGTAAACAAACCGATTACAATAAGGAATCCGCCGAACAAGTGCGCCCACGGAATGAAATAAGCAAGCCATGAAAGACTTTTAGGAATAGATGAGGTTGCTAAAATTGTCTGGAGTATTGTACTGTTTCTGATAAATGAAATTCCTTTTGCAAGAAGACATAAGCCAAGTGCTACACGAATAAAAACAAGCCATTGCGGTTGATGTTTAATGCTCCAGTCATTGATTTGATGAAGGACTCGCATAACATCTGATTTAAAAGTAATGGATACCTATAAAGTTACATTATCTAAAGAGCGATTGCAACATTTTTTAAAAGCTGAAAAAGCATTAATGCTCTATCGTTTTAATATGGGGAGATTCGCTATTTTCTTTTTTGTTTTGTTTCAAGAACGGTTTTGTAGGCAGTGTATAGCGCATCAGACACGAGTTCAAGAGGAATTTTTTTTAACTCAAAGGTTGTTGCACCTTTTAAACCCCATTTGTTAGGGACAGGATAAACAGCACGTTCATCATACGAGCAGTAAACAGCCTGATCTTCTTTTGAAAGCATAATGTTTGCAGATTCGCTTTCTTCATGAAGCGTTGCGAAAATTCTTTTGCCGGTAACTTTAAATGCTACTCTTTCAAAATGCGGATGCTGTTCTGTCCCCTCAAACGAAAGCGCAATTTTTTTGAATGTTTCTGTGTTTACCATCGGTTACAATTTTATGCAATCATAACTTTTTGCAATAAGTGGAATTAGGGCGTCATTGAAAAATGGAGTAATTTTTATTGCAGATAAATATCCAGCAAGCCTTCGGGAAGTGTTACATGCACTTCATTCTTTTTATGGTCTATGTTGATAAGCGTTTCTTCATGCAGCGGAATTAATACTTCTTTGCCTTGCATATTTACTTGCAGCAATATTTGATGTGGTTGCTCTATCACCTCATCTATTTTACCAATTATCTTTTCTTCGTCAATCAACGTATAACCAAGTAATCCAAGCGGAGAATTTTTTGCGATAAGTTTTCTGAAATCGCTTTGCTGCAGCCAAATTTTTTTTTGTAAAAGCTTCAAAGCCTTTTCTCTTGTATCAATTCCGTCGAGTGTGAGAAAGGTTTCTTCTGCGTTTTTTGCTTTTGATGATTGAATAAAATAAGGAAGATAAGAGCCTTTGAATTCTTCAATAAAAATCGCCTCCCCTTCTTTAAACTTTGTTTTCTTTCCAAGCGCATGCTTTAAAACAAGCTCGCCGGTTAATCCAAATGTTGAAACAAGTTTGCCGATATTAATATAATCGCTCATGCTGCGCAAAAATACCCCCATCCCCTAAAGGGGAGTAATAATTTTATAAGAAGTATGCGGATTTGTTCAATAGGAATAGTTGAAGAGCGCGACGCAACAGGTGATGCCATCAAACACAATAGCCGGGTAGATAAAATTTATTCACCAACACTTAAATTAATTTCCCCGCAACTTGCTTTGTTTATACTTTTACCTGATGGCACAGATGCAAATTGGCGAAGCGCTGAAACAGTTTTTAAATAAAAGCAAATTGAAGAACGGCATTCGCGCCGTTCAAATTGAAAGTGTGTGGGCAGAAGTAATGGGAAGAACAATTGCCCGATATACAGATAAAATTGAAATTATAAATTCCACTCTTTTTATACGCACTTCTGTTGGTGCGCTGAAACAGGAACTCGTTTACCAAAAAGATAAAATTATTGAACGTGTTAATGAAGCAATGGAAGAGAAAGTGATAACCGAAGTGGTGATTCAATCCTAATGTATGCGCACTCGCGGGTCTATGATTCCGTATAAAATATCTGCAAGCAAATTGATGACCACAAAAAAAGTTGCAGTTAATAAAACACTTCCCATAACAACGGGAAAATCCAATTTCTCCAAAGCATCTACCGTTACTTTGCCTATGCCTTTCCAACCAAAAATATACTCAACAAAAAAAGCACCGGCAAGCAGTTCAGCAAACCAACCGGTAATGGCAGTGATAACAGGATTCAACGCATTACGCAATGCATGTTTAAAAATCACGGCGCGTTTGCTTAAACCCTTAGCATAAGCGGTACGAATAAAATCCTGATTCAACACATCAAGCATGGCACTGCGTGTAAGTTGCGTTATTATTGCGAGTGGACGAATACCCAGTGTAATAGCAGGAAGAATAAGATTTTGCAGTTGCAGTTGTTTGCCTGCGAAAGCATCGTATTCATATAAACTTCCGGTCATGTGCAAACCGGTATAATTGCTCAATACGAAACCAAAAACAAATGCAAGAATAATTCCCATAAAAAATGACGGCGCAGAAATACCAAGCACGCTTGTAAAAACTGCCGATGTATCCATCCATGTGTTTTGTTTTACTGCAGCAAGAATGCCGAGCAATATCCCTAACCCTGTTGCAATCAGCATTGCAGATATTGCAAGTATTAGTGTGCCGGGCAAAGCTTCCCACAAAATTTTCGACACCTCTTTTTTGCTTTGATATGAGCGTCGCAAATAAGGAAGCTTTATCACCAGTTTGTTATCACCACCAATAAAAATTCCTTTTATGCCGCGGCTTGCAATGTCTTCTCCTGAATAAAAACTTATCGGTGATACATCATTTAAATACAAAACAAACTGTTTCCATCTTGGCTGATCTAATGCAAGCTCTTTACGAATGTTTTGAATGGTGGCAACATCGCCGGTTTGACCAATCACCAATCTCGCAGGATCACCAAATCCTTGAAAAAGAAAAAATACCAATACAACAACTCCTGTCAAAACAAGAAGTCCATACAATAATTTTCGTATAATGAATTGAAGCATGTGTTTAAAGTTTCTTGTTAAAAGTTTAAAGTTTGGGAAAACAAAATGCACCTTAAACTTTAAATCTTAAACCTTTCAACTTATTTTGCAATAGCATTTATTTGTTCCATCGCTTTGTCAATCTTCTTATAACTATACTTGCCCTTTACGTTTGCACTTTGCATAATAAAATAAGTCGCATTAACACGAGCCGCAGTTTTTATAACTGTTCCATCGCAAATAAGAATGGTTACTTTAGGATTATTTCCGAACAATTGAATCGCCTTATCTCTGTCTGATGTAACAATAAAGAACGGAAGATGTTTTGCATCAACTTTATTCAGCAATTCATCAAATGCAGCATTGTGCCATTTATTATAAGTTGAAAAATCATTTGCAAAAAGCATCACATAAAAATTGCTTTCACTTAAAATGGCTTGTGTTGTATCCGTGCCATTAATTGTTTGCAAAGAAAAATCTGTAATAGCAGGCGCACCCGTTCCTTGTTTCACTAATTTTTGATAACGGTCAATAAACTCATAAGTAGAATCAAAATCTGCGGGAAAATTATTTGCATCAAACTCGAGCGGCTTGCCATTCTTTTTATATTTAAACGTCATTGCAAAACTATCTGGTGTTGCCCCGGCAGGCATTTGCATATTTTCAACAATGTTGCTGCCAACTTTATAAGGCAAACAATCTTTCAGCGGCAAATAATTCAGCGCGTAATATTGAAGATATGCTACGCCTGCAATACAAAACAGCAAAGCAATTTGCGGAAACGGCGCAGACGCAGATGGCCGAATATTTTTTCTGTTTACAAACAAAATAATAATCAGCAACAGCAGTGCAACATCTTTTATAAATGACGTGAGCGGTGTAAGCGGAATACAATCGCCAAAGCAACCACATGTTTTTATTTTGCCTGAGAGGTACGCATACGCGGTTAAAAAACAAAAGAAAAGAATCAGCAGCAAAAGCAGCCAGCTGAACACTCGCATACGCCAGCCAATAATTACCGCAACACCGGCAAGTACTTCAAACACATTCATCACTACAGAAAGCGCAAGAGTATAATCGTTCAGGCTTTGCAATCCCCACACATCAAAAAACTCCTGCATCTTATAACTCAAGCCCAGCGGGTCGTTCGCTTTAATCAGTCCCGAAAAAATAAACAGCAGTCCAACAATCCATCGAATAATGAGCAATGACTTTTTCATCAAAATATTTTTATTCTTTTTTATTTTTTAGGATACCGGCTTTTGTATTTCATGGCATCACCTGTTGCGTCGCATTTCGTTCATCTGCATATCAATGAGCATCTGTAGCGTTCCGAATCTTTAATCGTTCAAAATACTGTAATAAAAATAATTTTACATCCCTCATACCGCTTTTTTAAAATCCTTTAGAAGTATGGGGTATTCAAAAATAAAGTAAAGCAAACAATGTTCACACTCAACTGCAAAGGAAGATTATTAATAATTGATTCGGCTATTGTAATGGGCATTATCAATGTAACACCCGATTCATTTTATGAAGGCAGCCGGCAAACAACCATTGAAGGCGCATTACAAAAGACTGAACAAATGATAAGAGAAGGTGCAACGATTCTTGACATCGGCGGGCAAAGCACAAGACCCAACAGCACATTGCTAAGTGCAACAGAAGAAGCAGAAAGAGTGTTACCTGTTATAGAAGCTATTCATAAACAATTTCCTGAAACAATTATTTCTGTTGATACATTTTATGCAACAGTTGCAGAGCAAGCGGTGAATGGAGGGGCTTCGATGGTGAATGACATCAGCGGTGGAACTTTAGACGCAGCAATGCTTTCAACTGTTGCAAAATTGAACGTGCCATACATCTGCATGCATATAAAAGGAACATCAAAAAATATGCAGCAACAAGCCGTTTATGAAAATGTAACAAGGGAAGTTTTAGATTTTTTTATTCAACAAACTGATGCTTGCAAAAAAGCAGGCATCAACGATGTTATAATAGATGTTGGTTTTGGTTTTGGAAAAACGATTGCACACAATTTTGAATTGCTTCACAATCTCTCTGTTTTTAAAATGCTTGAAAAGCCAATACTCGCAGGGCTTTCCCGTAAATCATCGGTCTATAAAACACTTGGCATTACAGCAGAAGAAGCGCTCAACGGAACAACCGTAATGAACACTCTTGCTTTATTAAACGGCGCAAATATTTTACGAGTACACGATGTAAAAGAA
>Ga0081539_10000880_pt1 | contig 57394 bp, 49 predicted proteins | sample TabmetS4T2R2_FD_71023 | JGI IMG/M metagenome (GOLD analysis project Ga0081539, IMG submission 71023) | Tabebuia heterophylla rhizosphere microbial communities from the University of Puerto Rico - S4T2R2 | ecosystem: Host-associated > Plants > Roots > Rhizosphere ...
TCGATGATGGTGGCGATGAACCCGGGCACGGGAGCCGACGAGTGTTACACGGAGATCGCGGACGTCATGGTCATCTTCGAGAACACGTACGAGGTGTACCGCAGCTGGACCCCGCCTTCCTGGGTTCGGCATCACCCCGTCGAGCAGTTCTGGCACCTGGTGTACGACGCGCGGACGCTCGAGGCGATGAACGACGCGGTCGATCAGGTGGGCCAGCGCCATGCCGGCATGATCTACGTAACGGATCTTCCGATGACGGAGGAGCGATCGCAGTGGGACGCCTTGCCGACGTACTGGGAAGAGGAACTGTGCCGTGTCGTCGGGAAGCCGACGCCCTGTCAGTGATCAATCACAATGGCCGCGCCGCCCGGTGGGGGAAGGAATCGGAACCGGATGTCCGCGCCGCTTGGAGACGGCACCGCCGCGTGAGCTGCGATTGCCTTCACGGCTGGACGCGGACGGCGCCGCATCCATGGCCACCGCGTAACATCGGCGGTACCAAATATCCGATCAGGCCGGACGCACGCGCCACAGCATCCGGTCGATACGCCTGATCCAAAGTGCTTGCCCGGCGCGGCACACTATGCCGGGGGCAGCGACTCTATTTGAGATGGCCGATCGAACAGCCCGCAGGAAGGACCGACCACATGCAGCCGTTCCCGACGCCCATGCCGTCTTTCGAGGAGTAGGGTGGTCGCTTCTTGAAACGAAACGAGCAGGATGAGGCTACCAAGCATGGTGCGACGGCGAGGCCTGACCGCTTTGATCTTCGCAGGGGCGACGGCGGTGATCTTCGGTGTGGCGTATGCGACCCAACGTCTGGTGGTGACAGGCATCCCGGACTCGGCACTCGCTACTCCCCGCTTAAGCGAGGCCGTCTCCCCGCATGCAAGTCCTGGCGCCTTCCCCACACAGTGGGCAGGCCCGTCCGAGCTTCCAAGCTCCCCTCGCCCGTCCGTCGGCCGCTCGACCCTCCAGCGACCAAAGCCGCTCCAATCTATAACGATCGCGGCGGTAGGGGACATGAACCCGTCCGGTAACACGTCGCGCTCATCGCCCTCCGGCAAGAACGCTTCGGCGATTGCGGCCGGGCTCTCCGATGGTACGCTCGCAGCCTTTTTGGGCCTCGGCGACTTTCAATACTCAACCGGCACCTGCAGCGCATTGGTGGGCGAGTGGGGGAAACTGTGGGGGCCGGTCATCAGCAAGACGTATCACATTGCCGGCCCGAGCCATGACGCGGCCAGTGAGACGAACGAGTTGGGCTACCGCAAATTCTTCGCCGGTCAATGTCCGGGGAGCAGCACGAAGTCGGCCGCGGTCACCCGTCGAGGGTCGAGCATAGGACCGTTTGAGCCGTACAGCTTCGACCTGGGTACATGGCACTTCGCCATGATGCCCACGGCGGCACTGAGATACGAGACGCGATCGGCGGAATCGCTGGCAGACTGGTTAGACCGGGACCTGACCAGCGCGCGGAGAGCGGGCAAGCACCTCGCGGTCGCTTACCACGACCCGTACTTCACGTCCCGGACCGATGAGCACGACCGGGAGACGAAGGTCAAACCCTGGATCGACGTCATCGACAAGAACGAGGTACGCCTGACCCTGTCCGGTTCGCAACACAACTACGAGCGGAGCTGCCCTGTCCGGGCGGATGATAGGTGCACCGCCGCGAGCGGCCGTGGCGTCACGGCATTCCAGGTCAGCACGGGGGGCATCGGCCTGCGTAAGTTCAAGGATTCGCCTGACTACATTGTCAAGCGGTTCGACGACACGCATGGTTGGTTGAAGCTCACCTTGAACTCCGACGGGTCGTTCTCGTGGCGATTCATGCCGGTGGACGGTGACGGCACCGACTCCGGGTCGCGTACGGCACGACCGGCCGGTTGAGGGGACGTGATGAGTTCTACGTCCGGCACTGCGCAACAACCTGGCACTTTACCGAAACGGCCGTCGTGGCCGGGGATCCGGTCGCTCGCCGGCCTCGCCCTCAGCGCCCTGCTGGTGCAAACCACGGGGTGTGGCTCAGCGCCACGTTCGGCCGCGCCGGCATCGACCGCCGGTGCGTCCGCGGCGGGCTCCATCGACATTGAGACATCCACTGCGCCTACATCGAGCCCGAGTGGCTTGCCCTCCGCAGCGCGTACCAGGGCGACACCGATCCAGCCGGCCAACAGCCGCCAATCGGCGGGTTCCGCGGTGGCGAAGACGGCCGCGTTCCGGTACGCCTGGAAGAATCTGGTCGTCCGCGACGACTTCAACGGCCGATCCCTTTCCTCCAGTTGGGGGCCGTACGACTCCCCGGGCCATGCCGGCAACGGAATCCGGTCACCACGGCAGATCAGCGTCGGCAACGGGATCCTCCGGATGACCGGCAGCCGGGACGGGACAACCGGGGGGATGGATTCGAGGCATGCGCAACGGTACGGGCGCTGGGAGATCCGGGCCCGCTTCCCGGCCGGTTGCGGTTGTTACCACCCGGTACTGATTCTCTGGCCCACCGAGCATTCCTGGCCGGCGGGTGGTGAAATTGACTTCGCCGAGGTCACAGACGATCCGGCTCGGCAGACCCTGAAGTTCTTCCTGCATTACGGTGCCGACAACCGGCAATTGCGGGGCTCCCGTGCGGTCGACATGACACAATGGCACAATTTCGCCGTGGAATGGGCGCCGAGCCACGTGACCGGCTATGTGGACGGTCGGGTCTTCTTCCACACCACCAGGCGGGATGTGCAGCCGCCGGGGCCGATGAAGCAGACGATTCAGCTCGACTGGTTTCCTGACGAGGGAAGGGGCACCGCGATCCTCGAGGTGGACTGGGCCACGATATATCGACTCTGAGCTCTGCCGATCCGAGCTTGGGCGGCTGCCAACCAGCGGCGGCCGCCCACTGTCACCGGTAGAGCGCCATCGAGTCGGTCCAGATGACGGTCGAGCTCAGCGTACCGGAGTCCTCGTAGGTGCCGAGTGCCGATGCCACGATCTGGTCGATCGCCATTCGTTTGTTGCCAGCCACTACCTCGGTCAGCTCCGTGTTTCCCCCCGTCGCGGTGTGCGTTCCGGTGCCGCTGTTCCATACGGTGACTCCGAACAGGAGGTTTCCCGGCTGAGCCGACAGAGGCCCGCTCGACGGTGTCTTGTTCGTGCCAGTACCAGCGGTGTATCCGCCGATGGTGGTCAGGCCGCTGTAGGCGTACGCGGCAGCCATCCGGTAGGTCGCCGACGCCGTCAAGGTCACGGTGATGGAGGTACCCGCCGGGAGGCCGGCAGCCGGGGCCCGGGCCGAGGCGATCGCGCTCGTCGTTCCCGTCGAGGTCCCGTTGTCCTTGCGGCCGTCTACCTGCCAGGTGATGCCGGGGGAACTTACTGAGACCGCGACGCCGGGCGCGCCCGAGTAGCCGACGCCAAGCACGATCAGGCTGTTGCCCGGAGCTGCGGCGCTGGTTGTGAGGGTCAACATGGTGCCCAGGGTGGTCGAGGTGGCCTCACCCAGCGCGGCGACGTTGCGTGCGATGGACACGGTGGTGAAGGTCCAGATGAGGTCGCCGGCCAGCGCGTTGCCCGCCAGGTCGGTTACGCCGCCGCTGCCGCCGCGCACCGTAGCGTTATAGGTCGTGCCCTCTGCCAAAGTGGTGGCCGGGGTTAGCGTGGCGGTCAGCGTGCTGGCGTTGTAACTAACCGTGGCGTCCACGGGGGCTGATGTTCCGGATGCGAGGACGAACCTGCTAGCCGTGATCGTGGCCGGATCCATCGCCTCGGAGAAAGTCGCGGTGACCGGCGTCGTCACCGGCACCGAGGTGGCGCCGCTGGCCGGGCTCTCGTCCGTGACGGTGGGCGCGGTGACGTCGGCTGGTGCCGTCGCAAAGGTCCACGTCACGTCCGCGGCCAGCTCGTTACCGGCCAAGTCGGTGACGCCGCCGGCACCGCCGCGCACGGTGGCGGTGTAGGTCGTCGAGCCGATCAGCGCCGTGGATGGCGTCAGCACGGCCGCCGCGTGAGACCCGTCGTAGGTCACCGTGGCGGTCACCGGAGCGCTCGAGCCGGCCGAGGTGAGGGTGACGTTGTCCGCGGTGATGGTAGCGGCGGCCATCGGCTCGGAGAACGTGGCCCGGACCGTCGTGCCGATGGTCGCCACCCCGGTCCCGCCGTCGGCCGGGCTTCTGTCGATGACGGTGGGCCGGACATTGTCGGCGCCAGTGGTGGTGAAGCCCCAGCTGACGTTGCTGGCCAAGGCGTTGCCGGCCAGGTCCGTGACGCCGCCGGCACCACCGCGCACCGTCGCGGTGTAGGTCGTACCCCCGACCAGGGCGGTTGACGGGGTCAGCACGGCGGTCAGACTCGGGCCGTCGTAAGTGACCGAGGCCGGGACGGTGGAACCACCGGAAGTGAGGACCACGTTGGTGCTGTTGATCGTGGCAGTCGCCATGGGCTCCGAGAACGTGGCTCGGACCGTCGTGCCTGTGGTTGCCACCCCGGTCGCACCGTCGCTCGGGCTGATGCCGGTCACCGCCGGCGCGACGTTGTCGGGGCCGAGCTGCAAGTAGTTGTGCAGGTAGTACCGGGTGGAGTCGTCCCCGCCTAGCACCAGAAGCCCGGTGTTGTTGTTCACCGACTGCTTCGTTGACGTGATGTTGTTGATCTTCGGGTCGAGGCTGCTCTGGATGAACGGCGTGCCGAGGCCGGGCTGGTTCGAGAAGTCCAGGACGTCGTAGCTGCTCTTCTTCCGGTAAATGATGCCGCCGCTACAGCAGGGCGCCGCGGCAAACACGTGAATCTCCTTGTTCGACGTGTCGAGGAGAGTGATCGCCCGGGTCACGTTGTCGGCCACCGTCCACGCGGTGCTGCGGGTCCACTTGTTCGTGGCCGGGTTGTACGCCCAGACGATCTCGAGCGGATCGGTCGGGTTGGTCGAGCTGCCGTCGTTGAGCGACGTCTTGACGACGGCGAACACGCGGCCGGTGCCGTCAGCGTCCAGCGACTTGACGTTCATATGGTCGTCCGGGCACTTGTTGTTCTTGAAGCTGTTGAAGTCGCAGAGCACCGTGAGACTCCAGGTCGTGTCGGCTGCGCCATCCACGTGCGCTGCCCAGTTCACGGTGCCGTCGTTCTCGTTGCCCCACATGACGCCGATCTTCCCGTTGTAGGCGACCAGCGTTGACATCTCGTCGGTGCCGAGGGTCGACGCGTGGCTCACCGGCAGGTCGTAGGGTGCCACCCAGGTAAGACCGTCCGTCCCGGTGCTGTGCGTGACACGCACACTGAGACCGCCGGACGCGTTCGGCTCGGTCCAGGTGAGCCAGAACTTCCCGGTCGTGTCCCGATCGAACACCGCCCCTTCCGGATCCATCGTGGCGACCTCGACCGGAAAACCGGCGTCGAGGGTGTAGCCGCTGGCGGGGCTGTAGCTGTATCGCATGAAGTCGATCGAGATGTCCGCCGGTCGAGTGGTGAGGGGGCTTTTCACATGACTGACCACGTACAACTTGCCCGTGGCGGTGTCGTAGAGGGTGTCCGCCTGCGTATTACGCCGCGGATCGATGACCGCGTTCGTAGGGCTCCATGACTGCAGCGAGCGATCGAACTTGTAGATCTCGAATCTACTGGTGAACCTGTTGTACAGCGATCCCCACCAGATGTTGTCCTGGGTGTACCAGAGCTTGCTCTCCGGCTTCATGCCGGTCGGCGCCGAGGCCCCGCTGCCGTACAGGAAATCGCGGTAGCCGACGTCGACCGGATCTGCGGTCGCCTCCGACGCGCTCACCAGAGCGCCGGCCAGCGCCATGACGGCGATGATCAGCACATGAAGGCCGCGGCGGCAAGCGTGTGAGGGCCGGAGACTCGACCCGTGAGGACGGCTCGCTGACGGACTGCGTAGAGGCATCAGAAATCCTACGGTGGGGACGATCGATCGTTGTGAGAAGCGTATCCTGTTGCGCTTGATCGATCGTCGCCGATTCGGCTAATGAATCGGCCTAGCGCCGGATCCGTCCTCTCCACCGGGCCTCACCGAATGGGTGACCGCGTATCCCCCACACGGACAAACGCGCTATGCCGAACGAACCGGTCGGACGTCTCTGCCGGCCAGATCAGGATCCGCCGAGGCCGCGGCGAAAGCTTGTTTCCGAGGACCTGGCCGTTTCATCCACGTCTGTGCGGCGGGAGGAAACATTGCCGGCCGTATCGGCGGATCTAACGATCTTGCATTCGTGCATTGAAAGGCGTCGCTGAGGGCAGTACGGTCCGTGTCGGACATGTGTCTCGGATGCCCTCTGTGGAGGGTTTGCACACGCATGTGTTGGCACGCAAGGACGGGAGCCTGGGTCGTATTCATTCCCCCGGTCATCGCCACGCCGCGACTGACGGCTGCAGCTCGCGATCTCTTTGTCCTTGACGAACAAGAACATTTGGCTCAGGTCATTTTGCGGACTTTAGGAGGTATGTATATGAAATGATCGTGGATGAGGCGGGCGGTGCAGGGCTGTACGGTCGGGGGAACAGTGGCGGCGATGGTCTACCTCGCCACCCCGGCAGACGCCGAGGCGACCAGGGTGAGCACCGACCTTGCAACATTGGGCGTGACGGTTGACTGCCCGTCCGAGCAGTACTCCATCGTGTCGGGCTCACTCGAGGGCACGGTCGTCGACCTGCCGACCGGGAATGCCACGCTCTTCACCTTCGCGAACGTAGGCATCCGGGATCTGGACGGAAACTCGTACACGGGTGAGGGCGGCGTCGTGATGAACGTGGCCCCCGGCCAAGGGGGGATCTCTCTCACGTCCGTGCAGATCATCTCTCCGGCCGAGGGCCGGGTAGCAACAGCCAACCTCGGAATAACCTTCGGCGCGGACAACCGGCCGACCGTGGATCCTGTCGGGGAATGTCAGTCGAACCTCTACTAGCCTCGGGCCTTCATTAGGTGGCGTCCGCAGTGTGGATCAAGAATGGAAGGGTGGCCGGCGTTCCGGAGCTTCGCGTCTCTATAGTCCGCCAGATGGGGGCCGACTACACGAGTCCACCTCCGGGTCTGCTGGACGCACGAAAGGCCGAGGCTAGGCCGGACCGAGCGCTCACCGGAATCGCTTGAGGGCACATGTGCAGATTTCCACTTCGGACCGCCACGCTTCCTGCGGCGGAGGCATGGCCACCTACGCCCGACCGGGGTATCGTACGACTCGGCCCGGCTCCCGGCGGACCATGGCAGGGTGCCGGTTATCTCGTCAGTACCGAACGCCTGTTGTTGAACCGCATGAGCGCATGAGCCGTACACCGGCTTGGTGGGACGTGGGCTCGCGCCATATGCCCCTGAAGGAATGCAACCGAATGACAAGCCAGGAGAATCTCGCGCAGTCGATGCCGCCGACCGTCGCCGCTCAAAACGAGGTCTGCCGCTCACCCACGCCCGCCGCGGTCCGCCGCGACCCCGCGGTGACGCTGCAGGGATGCCACAGGATTCTGGTCCTCGGCCGGACCGGGTCGGGTAAGACCACCCTGGCCCGGCAACTGTCCGCGGCCTTGGCGATGCCGCATGTGGAGCTTGACGCCCTCTTCTTCGGTCCGAACTTCAGTACCGTGGCCCTGCCCGTGTTGCGCGAGCGCACCAGCGCGGCCATCTCCGGAGACCGTTGGGTGACCGACGGTAACAAAAGCAGGGTGCGCGACCTTGTCTGGCCTCGGGCGGATACGGTGGTCTGGCTGGACTATCCCGTCGCGGTATCGCTGTGGAGACTGGGGAAGCGGGCCGTATGGCGTACCTCGCTCCTCAAGGCGCAGGCCGCCGAGAAGGGTGAGAAGGGCGCGCTGCCAGGTCAGCTGTTCAAGGGAGCCAAGGCGGTACTCGCGGCGCTTAACTCGCATATGGGGCAACGCCGAAAATATGCACGATTGTTCGCCGAACCGGGGAATCAACATCTTGCGATCGTGCGCTTGCGGTCGCCAGGTGCGACCCGCCGATGGCTGGCTCGTGTGGCACCGGCGTCCAGCACCTGAATCGTCGCGCGACGAGCGCCAATGCCGGTGTAATCGAGACGGGGTGTCACCGGCTGCCCGCCTGCGACCCAGATGTGGCGCGCGCTGCCACATGCTCACCCGGTCCGCAGGCACATCGCGAAGACGACTGCGGGTGCGCTGTCCAACCAGAGTGAGCACGGCGACCCCGACAGTCGGATTCAGGTGCATCCCGCAACCTCCTGTTCTCACCCGGCCGGCAGTCGTGCGGCGCGCTCCACGCCGCTGCGTCAGTGGGCCGTGCGTGCTGTTCGACCATGATCGAACGCCCACATTGGTCTCAGGGGGATGGACAGGGCGGTTGCACCGGCGTCGTCCAGCAGAAGATTCACGTCGCCGAGCGGCACAGAGCCGGTCGACTGGCCGTAATGGTCGGTATATGACGTATTGCCTTCCGTGAAGGTGAGCACCTCCTCCCGATGGCGGCTGGTTGAGCCCCAGGGATGCCGGGCCCTCGACCGGTCCACGGCAAAACGCTCAGTGATTGGAAAACGCCAATGCGGGCGAACAGCCGTCAATCAGGGGTCAGATCAGGTGCGGGCCGAAAGACATCGGTGGAGCTATCGGATAAGCGATCCTCGCAGGCCTCGACGGCGCCGTCGAGCCCGCTGGACCCGCCAATCGGTTGACCGCCGGCGACCCTCGGAGGGCTCCGGGCAACCCGTCATGGGGTGTCCAGTGGCCATTCGTGCAATGTGCAGCATGAGACGGTGAGACGAGGATCTACATTGATACGCTTTGTCGTACGGATGGGTGCGCCCACGCGGTGCCGCTTCTCCGTTGTGACGCGAAGACCCTGTGAGGAAAGGCATGGCACGCCCTCGCCGCTCCGTAATAGCTCGCTTGATCGCAGTGCTTCTCGCGACAGTGTCCGGTGTCGCTGTGATGCCTCCGGCCGCACACGCCGCGGATGTCGGTACCGTCGACTTCTCGTACACCGGCACCACCGCGCCCACCGGCCAGAAGCCGCAGAGCAAGCTGTGGATCGCCGATGGGATCTGGTGGGGCAGCTTGTGGGACACAAGATCCCAAGACTTCCACATCTTCAAGTTCGACTGGCAGGCCGACCGGTGGACCGACACCGGCGTCCTCATTGACGACCGGTCGAACTCGTACATGGACACCCTTTGGGACGGCACGCACCTGTATGTCGCCACCGCGGGAACCAGCGCAAACAACAGCTCCCACAGCCCGCGTGTCCTGCGTTTCAGCTACAACGCGGCTACCAAGGTATGGACCCGCGACGCCGGGTTCCCGGTCACGGTCGGCACAGGCGGCGTCGAGGCCGTGGTCATCGCCAAGGACAGCACCGGGCTTCTCTGGCTGACGTACACCCAGGGTTCGCGGGTCTGGCTCACCCACTCCGTGGCCGGCGACGATCGCCAATGGGTTACCCGGTACCAGCTCCCGACGCCGGGCAACGAGGCGAACGTCTCGTCGGACGACATCAGCACGATCGTCGCGTACGACGGCGACAAGATCGGCGTGCTCTGGAGCAACCAGGTGTCACAAGTGATGTACTGGGCATGGCACCGCGACGGCCAGGACGACCGTGCCTGGACTCTGCAGGTCGCCTACCAGCAGCCGGAGGGCGCGGACGACCACATCAACCTTCGCGCCTTGGTCGGCGATCCCAGCGGACGTGTCTTCGCCGCCGTCAAGACATCGATGGATCGCCCGGCGGACCCGAACATTAACGTGCTCGTCCTCACCCCGGCCGGGCAATGGGAGACCCATGTGTTCGGTACCCAAGCGAACGATCACACGCGGCCGATCCTGATGATCGATGAGGAGAATCGGGAACTGTATGTCTTCGCGTCGGCGCCGTGTTGCTCCGGCGGGCCCATCTACTACAAGAAGGCACCGCTCGACAACATCAGCTTCGCCCCCGGCTTCGGTGAGGTCTTCATCTCCAGCGCCGCCCATCCGGGAACGAACAATGTCACGTCGACGAAGCAGAACGTGAACAGCACGGTGGACCTGCTGGTGGAGGTGGGCGACGACCAAACGCATTTCTACATGCACAACAAGCTGGAGCTGACCGAGACGTCACCGCCCGCCGACACACCGGAGACGACGATCACCCAGACGCCGGCCGGCGAAACCCGTAGCACCGAGGCCGTTTTCCAGTTCGTGTCCGATGAACCCGGCTCCACCTTCCAGTGCCGGCTCGACGGTGCAGCGGAGCAGAATTGCGCCTCGCCAAAGCAGTACACAGGGCTGACGGACGGCTCCCACACCTTCGCAGTCACCGCCGTCGACGCGGACGGCCTGCGAGACCCCTCGCCGGCGACATTCGAATGGCGCATCGACTCGACGCCTCCCGATACCACGATCACCGCGGGACCAGCCGACCCGAGCACGTCCACCAGTGCGTCGTTCAGTTTCTCCTCCACCGAAGCCGGCTCGACGTTCCGCTGTCAGTTGGACGGCGCGGCGGCTACCAGCTGCACCAGCCCGCAGACCTACAGCGGTCTGTCCGAGGGCAGTCACACCTTCGCGGTTGCGGCCACCGACGCCCTCGGCAACACCGACGCCACCCCGGCGACCCGGACGTGGGAGATCCAGCCTGGCTCGACGCCGCCACCGGCAACCATCGAGCGCGCGTCGTCGATGACTACGGTGAACGCCACCGCGACGAATGTGGTCACCGTTCCCACCCCGAGCGGCACCGCCACTGGAGATGTCCTCGTGGCGTGCCTGGCGCTGAACGGCGGGGCCGTCGCGGCCGGCGGGGTGCCGGCGGGCTGGTCACCGATCGCATCGGTGACCAGCGTGACGAACCCGCGGGTCTTCGGCTATTACAGGGTCGCCACGGGCACCGAACCAACGGAGCACCGGTGGAGCCTCACGTCCTCGGTGGCCAACGGCGCCGGCATCGCGCGCTACACCGGTGCCAGCGGTCCGGATACGGCGGCGAGTATCGCCAGCGGTGGCGTAGCGTCGTCCGGGACGGTTCCGGGCGTCACCACGACCACGGAAAACGCGATGCTGGTGGGCTGCATGGCGGTCAACTCCTCGTCGACGACCCTGACGATCGCGTCGCCGGTCGGCATGACCCAGGCTTGGGACATCGGCGGCAAGCGGCACGAACTAGCCGACGGCATTCAGCCGGCGGCCGGGGCCAGCGGGCCCCGCACCTGGACGTTCAGCTCAAGCCGGGAGTGGGCCGGCTGGCTGAGCGCGCTGCGCCCTCGCTGATCGTCCGTAGCCCTTGGTCGTCCGGCTAAGCGGCCGGGACGAACAGAGCGGCCACGATCGCGCGATGGTCGCTGCCCGGTAGGTTGTGGACGGCGGCATCGCGGACGCCAATCCGCCGGTCCACCAGCACGTGGTCGATGGTGACCGGCGGGATCAGGCGGCCGTCGTACGGGCCCCAGGTACCGATCAGGCCCGCGCCGACGGTCTCGGCGGCGTCCCGGTAGCCGTGCGCAATCAGCGCCCGCAGCGGCTGGTGGTCCAGGGTGGCGTTGAAGTCGCCGACCAGGATGCGAGGCGGCCCGTCCGGATCCGGGCGCGGCTGGATTTCCAGGTCGGCCCGCCAGCCCGGCAGCGCCGCGATGTTGAATGGTGCCATCGTGTGCGCCGACTCCACCCGAATCGGACCCGCATCCGGCGGCTGGACAGTCCCGTACGCCTGCTGGAAGCCACCGGCATTGCTGCGCACTCCGGCCTCGGTGATCGGGAATCGCGAGTAGAGCGCGGATCCGGAGGGATCCTCTGCGGGCGCGAGCGAAGAGTACGGCATCAGCATCTCCAGCCCTGCGGCCTTCAGGGCGATCTGCGCGGCCGGTGTGAACTCCTGCAACGCCAACACCGCCACATCGTGCCGCCGGATCAGTTCCACGACGGCGGCCGGCTCGGCGGCGCCTTTGAGCAGGTTGGCTGTCATCAACGACAGGTCGACGCCATCGAGTGGGCCGCGGCGGTCGGCCCGCATGCGCGGCAGCATGGACATCGATAGTACGGCGGCCGACGAAAGTCCGACTGCCGCGGCCAGCCAGCGCCGGCTCAGCGCAGCCGCCAGGGCCGGGCCCCAGGCTCCGGCCGCCACGTACGGGGTGAACGCGAACAACTGCACCAGCGGGCCGCGCTCCCAGCCGCCCGCCCGGACGGCAGCCCAGACGGCGCCAGGCAGTACGAGCAGCCACACCCCCGCGGTTCGGGCGGCGTGGGTCCCCAGCGTCTGGCGGGCGATGGTCATGCCGGCGACGTTATCCGGTCACGACCGGCTTAGATGTGCGGTCGCGGGCTTCATCGCACCTAATTGACTGCGGCCAGCGCGGCGCGTTCCTCGCATGGAGCGCGCGCCCAGCGACGCCCGTCCGAGCACCTCGTCATCAGCGATGATGACGGCGCAATATGGTTCACATGGGCAAAGGTGTCCGGACGATCAAGGCTGGGATCGTCGCCGCCATGCTGGTCATCGGGATGTCCGGGTGCCCTTCGTCGCCGTCCGGCACCGGCCGGAGCGGCCCCGGCACCAGCGTCAAGACCTACTTCGTGGACCCGGCGGGCGGCACCGACGCCAACCCTGGCACCTCGGCCGAAAAGCCGTGGAAGAGTCTTTCCAGGGCTTCTCAGGTCCACTTGCTTCCCGGGGACACGCTCGCCCTGGCGGCCGGAGGGCGATGGGAGAACGAGGCGTTGGAGGTGGCGGAGTCCGGCACCGCCGCCGCACCGATCACAATCACCCGGTACGGCAGCGCCACCCAAGATCCGGAGGTGACCGGCCTGGCCGCCGGCTACTGCTTCCTGCTGCGCGGGTCGTACTTGGTTCTGGCTCACGTTCGGGCAGTCAGCTGCGGATACCCTGGCTCAAGACCCTACGGCGGCATCGCGGTCTGGGGTTCGCACGATGTCGTGCGGGACAGCTTCATCCGCGGCCACGCAGTGGGCGTCTTCATCAAGGCCGGCTCCAACCACGGGCGGTACGAGAACAACGTGCTCGTCGACAACAACGTCGAGAATGTCAACACGCCGGGCTCAAATTGCGCTTTGCCCTCGGCAACCCGTTGCGCCGACGACTCCGGCGCATTTGGGTTCCTGGTCCATGGGGACCGAAACGAACTTTCCTGGAACAGGGTGAGCGGCTCTGCCGCCGAATCGTACGACTACGGCGTCGACGGAGGAGCTTTCGAGATCTTCAACGGCAGTTCGAACACCGTGCACCACAATGTCGCGACGGACAACAACAACTTCAGCGAACTCGGGCACGCCGCCGGGCGCCGCGCCACGGACAACACTTTCTCCTACAACGTGATCCGCGCGACATGCGGACGGTTGTGCCGGGAGGCGCGCGGACTGATCCTGCGCGGCGCAGGTTCACAATATGGGCCGAACACGGGCACCGTATTCTCCAACAACACCTTCTACTCCGACGGGCCAACCGCGCGCGGCGTGACGTGCCACGCCGGTTGCTCGGCAGCGGTCCTGACTCTACGGGGCAACATCATCGTGACCACCGGCAGCGCCACCGGGGCGTGGTCGGTGTGGAGCGACGCGCCGTTCTCCGAGCTGGCTAATGTGCTGAACGGCCCGTACCGCGGGTTCGCCCTGAGCAGTGACAGTTCCACCGGATCTGCAAATTTCGCCGCCGCGCCGGGGGACTTGCAGATCACCTCAGGATCGCCTGCGATCGATCGGGCGGGCACGCCCCTGTTCAGCGAAGACGTGCTACACAGGCAAGTGCCGCGGAACGGGAACTGCGCCGGAGGCAACTACGCGGACGCGGGCGCATACGAATTCCAGCCGACGTCCTGCTGAAGTCGGTGCCGATCAGGGTCCAGACCTCTGAAGTCGGCTGTGTTGACCAGGATCGGTCAGACGATGGATGGCGGACGCCGACGCCGCGGACTAAAGAGATAGTCAGAGATGCATGCAACGGGAGGACGAGAACCGGCATCGGCCGGATCTGAAGGGGGTGTAGTCCTGTGGATCTCCGACTCCATCGCCGCCTGCGGAAACTGCCGCTCGCTCTGGCTTGCCTGATCGCCGCGCTGGGGCTAGCGCTCGCCAGCTCACCGGCGCACGCCGCGGCTGCTCCAGTCATCGAGAAGTTCACCGTGCCGATGGATCTTGTGGCGCCACCGCACCACGATTGCATCAACGAGTCGGTTCATTGGACCGGCTCGTACGACCTTACGATCACGTCCGTGCAAGACGCCTCCGGCGCCTGGCATCGCAGCCTCTCCTACGTTCAACACATGACCGGGACAGGCTTGGAAACCGACGAGACATATCGTCAGATCGCTGCCTACCACGAGATGGTGCTCGACTCGCCCGTGGTGACGGTGTACGTGTTCCCGATCGCCTACTTGGAGATCAGCCTCGGGCGAGACAGCAACTACTTGTTCCACGCCGTCGCCGTTCAAGTGAATGACAACGAGGTGGACCTGGGCGCGATCAACTGCGTCGGGTGATCTTGTTGTGTCCATCCTGACTCCGCGCCGACCACCGCAGGTCCAATCTCGATTGTCCCTCGCCCATGCACGTTGAGCGGACTGGGTCTGCCGGGCCAAGATGGAGTAGGCGATGCCAGCTTCTCAGAGTCAGGCGACGGCATGCCGCATCAGGTAATGAGGTTGTCCGAGCAGGACCTGACCAGGTGGCATTCACCGTATGCAATGTGGTTGGGTGTCAGCGTTCGGGAACCGACGCCTGACGGAGGCTATATGCACACCGGACGCTGGTTGTTCACGGTTGCCTTCTGCACTGCCGGATTCGCCGGCACCTGGCTCATGGCGACCTACGTGAGGCTGGACGCACATACCGCGGTGGTTGTCGCAGCCTTCGTCGCCACAGTGATCCTGGCGCCACTAGGCTGGTGGGGATCGAAAACGGTTCGAACACAGGAATCGGAGCACAGCGACATGGTGCTTCCGATCGACGCAGCGGCGGCTGAGAGGCCTCCACAGCCGGCGAGCGGCATAGAGCAGGCGATCGAGCTGTACGCCCGCACCCTTCCCGACTATGACCGCATGATCGGCCCGGACCACCCGGACACCCTCACTCTGCGCAACAATCTCGCCTGTGCCTACCACACGGCGGGGCGCATCGACGAGGCGATCGAGCTGTACGCCCGCACCCTTCCCGACTGCGAGCGCGTGCTAGGCCCGGATCACCCGGACACCCTCACGTTGCGAAACAACCTTGGCTGCGCGTATCAGGCCGTGAAAAAAGACCAGGACGTGGGCACCGACCACGGTTAGCCGACTCGGGCGCCGAGGATCTCGCCGCAACCGGGTCATCGTCCGGTCACGAGAGCAACTCCCACAGCGTCGGCGCTGCGACGACCGCCGCTGCGATCCACAGGACAGCCTCGACGAGGGTGATCACGACACCCCGGCGGCTGGGCAGCGACGGCACCCCGCCGGCATCGCGCATTATCATCAGCCCGCCCAGAAACAGACAGACCGCTACGCTGAGCGCCGCCACGGCCACCTCCTTCGCAGGACATCAGGCAGGGTCGCCACGGCGGTGACCGCAGCCAGCAGGAGCACCGTACGCTGCCACGACCACTGCTCCATGTAGAGCAAGCCCAGAGAGGCGGCGACCGTAGTGCCCAGACTCAGCCCCACCGCGACCACCGCACGCAGGAGTTGGTCGGATGCGCGCGAAGGCTCGGTTGGGAGCAACCGCCGGGCTAGCGCCGCGCCTGGCAGGTAAGCGGTCAGCGCGAGACCAGCGACGGCCTGCAGCGGCTGCCTATCTGGGAGCAGCAGCACCGCAGTGCAGACGGCCGTCGCACCAAGTAACGCGACGCCGGTGAGAAGCGCCCGCTCCGCGTCACCGCCGCTGAGCGATCCGGCAGCGCTGGGTTGCGCCTGGCTCATGATCGGCCGACCCGTAGCTCGTAGAGTTGGAAGTCGGCATCCTGCAGCATCAATCGCCCGTCAGGTCCGGTGCCCAGCCTGGCCTCTACCCCGGCGACCACGTCCGGAGAAAGCATGCTCTGCATTCGGATCGCCTCTCGATTTGCTCGATTGACCAGGACGAGACCTCGCCCCGAAGGGCTGCGGCGAACCGCCTCGTGCACCAGATGGAAGCACCCTTGCGCGGTCAGCGTCGGGTCCCGACAAAGGTCCTGCAGCGTAAGGTAGCGATGAGCGTCGTAGTCGCGGTAGCGCCAAGGCGTGGGGTGCGAGCCGGCGATCAGAACGTCACCTGGCCGGGCTTGGTCGTACAACGCCTGTACCGCAGCGATGTCACCTCGCGTGAACATATCGAACCTGGCGTTGCCATAGCGAGCTCCCACCGACGCGGCGCCGAGCACCAGACAGAGCCCAGTGGCCAACGCGGCGGCGATCGGCCGGTGCGCCCGATGGAGGATGTCCCACCCGTGCGGCGGCGACAATGCCGCGGCAGCCAGGAACGCCATAAACGGCAGGGAGTAGAGCGTCACCCGCAGCAGCATCTCACCGCCGTAGCTCTGCATCGGAAGCAGCACGAATGGCGCGACCGCGAGCGCCACGCACGAGACGTCACGGTGTCCCGCGCGCCACCGCCTGAGCAGTCCGACCGCCGCAAGGAGCCACACGGCCGCCGTCACGATCATCCGTAGCCGCAAAACCAACAGACGCTCGGGGCTCCCGGAGATTCGACTAGTCAGGTTCTTGTCCGCCACGGCGGCCAGGTCTCCCGCATTCGCCGCCACTGGATGCCCGTCCAGGTACGCGCTGGCCGGAAGGATTAGCCACGCCGCGAGGATCAGCAGGAGGACCAAGGGCAGTCGGGGCGTGGCGCTGCGGCCGACCAGGACTAACGCTCCGACTGCCAGGAGCAGGGCGAACGGGGTGAGCTGGTGGCTGGCGATCATGACCGCGGCTAGGGCAGCGACGAGGATCAGTCCGCGTGCCCGGGCGGACCGGCTCGCATCGGGCTTCGCTGCCACGGCGGCCGGCTCCTTTGATCGGCCCGAAGCGTCAGTGCGGGTCGTAGCTTCCGCTGGGGCGTCCTGCCGGCGCATGCGCGCCCGGGCCAAGCGGAGCCGGTGCAGCACCGTCACTGGCGGATCGGCACGCAGCAGGCGCAGCATTACGGCGAGGATGATCAGGTAAAGCAGGAAGGCGAAGGCCTGTGGCGAGAAGTAATCCTGGTCGATCCAGTTCACCGAGGCGAAGATCCAGACCGTGAGCCATATGTGGCGTCTGTTCGGCGTCAGCTGGCTGACCAGCGCGGCAAGCCCGAGTAACCAGAGCGCGTTGTTCCAGACCGGCGCCCACAGCGCCACGTGGATGAGGGAGATCCCAGTGGCCTCGCCGAAGGCGGCGAAGGCCGCGAAGAAGCCGGGCCATCCGAAGTAGGCGTCGATCGTTGCGTCAATGCTGCCTGCGTGGATCAGATGATCGATGATGCCGAGGTGACGCCAGGTGACCTCGCCGCGAGGGATCTGGACGGCAAAGGAGGCAGCACCGTAGACGGAGATCAGTAGGCCCGCCGTCAGTAGCGCGAGAAGCAATGAGGGCGGCCGCCGGGTGATGATGGCCGCGAAGAAGGTGTACTGGATCATGCAGAAACCGACCCAATAGGACCGGCCCAGTTCAGTCGCCAGACCCGCGTCGCCGATCCGGGCCACGGACAGCTCTCGGGCCGCATGGATACACATGATCATGCCCGCGACACCTACGGCAGCGGCGAGCAATGCTGCTGCCGCGACCCGCCAACGAGGCGTCACGTCCGCTTGCGACTCGTCGATATCGGGCGCGGCGGCCGGGCGCGCGGAGGGATGCTGCAGTGGTGACGGCGAGAGGTGCGCGGGGTCGACGCACGGCGATGGCGGAACGGCCGCGATACCGCGGAACCGGGCCTGGACGGAGGCTACGCCCCGGGCGCGGAGAACCATGCGCGGCAGCGACGGAACAGCCGCGGTTCCTCGGGCCCGGGGCCGCTCTGTCGCGACGTACTCTTCATGCGGGCCGGTGCCCGGCGGCTCCGAAACCGTCGCGACCTCCCTGATCGTCACGAGCCTTTTCTTCCACGCCCTACCGGGCTCAGGGCTGCGCCGGAAGAGGTGAACTCAGTGGTTGTATCTAGGTTGGCCGGGGAGGGTGACCTGCCCCGGACCGCCAGCGCCCACAACCGTACGCCGGCCCAGCATGCGATGACGAACTGAACCGCGAGCCAACCCAGGGCCATCCGGGTGACGTCTCCGCCCAGGCCGGCCACCACCGTGGCGACGCAGGCAGCCATCGCGCCCATGACGCCCACGGTCACCGCCTCGCGGAGCTGACCGAGCGCGCGGCATACGGAGTTGTAGGACTGCTGCAGCGCGAACGGCAGAAGCCCGAGGACGAGCACTCGCAGTGCGGTAACCGAGGCGTCCGCGTAGGCCGCACCGAGCATGTTGAGCAGTGGTCCGGCGAGGACCGCGACCCCGATCGCCAGCGGACCTCCGATGATCAGCGACCATCGCAGTGCTGCCGTGGCGGTGGCGCGAATGTCCTCGGGCCTCCGCACGATGTCAGCGAACTGCACGAGCCCAACCATGATGGGGGCGGTGTAAACACCCCAGGCCGTCATCCAAACCGGATACCAGTAGGCCGCCACCTCCGGTGCGATGAGGTCGGCGACGAGCACCGGCACGACGAGTGGCGGCAGGCGCTCGGTGAGCGTGAGCAGTTGGTTTGGCATGCCGACGCCGAGCAGCCGCCGAGCCCGCCGATGGTCGCCCGTCGGGCGGAACCGGTAGCCGATCGAGCGGGCGAGTTGGACCGCGCCCATAACGCACGCCACCACGGAGCCCACGGCCCAGCACGCGAAGAGCGATGCCGCACCGAGACGACCACCGGTGGCGGCCACCACCAGCACCAGAAGCACTGTTAGCAGGCCGGTGACGGCGTATCTTGTAGCCTGCTGCTGAGCGCGGCCGATCGCCACCGACACCTGATCGAAGCAGATCATGGCGGTACCGAAGACCGCGGCGACGACGAACAACATCGCATGGCCGGGGTGGGCGAAGACCGCTCCGAGATCCGGGGAGAATCGAGCTGTGACCGCCAGGTAGCCGGACCCGACGAGAACACCACTGACTAGCACCAGGCTGAACGCCGTGTCGAGCAGCTCACGGCCACCGTCCGTGTCATTGGGAAACTGCGTGATCACTGCCGAGCCGATACCGAGCAGCGCCAACTGGGTGCAGAGCAGCACGGCGGAGACGGTCGCGACGGCCAGACCCACTTCCGAAACAGAAGCGGCTCGAGCTGCGACCACCCAGAAGAGAAACCCCGTGCCCATCTGGGCACCCTTGCCGAGCACGAGAACGAAGGAGCTGACCGCCAGGGATCGGCCAGACAGCGTCGACGACGAGGGGAGTCGCTGGCGGACAACGCCGCGGGTCATCGTTATACCAGGCCTTTCAACACGCCCCGGTAGTTGTAACCGATGAAGGCGACAAAGTAGAGAAGCCATTGAGGTTGCCGGCAAGCCACGCTCAGCCCTACGCCGCGGATGCCGGCAGCCATCGGAAGCAATAGCAGGATCAGTCCGCGCAAGCCATGGTTACGGCTCATTCGTCCCAGTCCCTCACCGTCCATGAGGAACTGATCACGTGCGAACGCGAAGTCGTCGCCGGCGAAGCGGTGTTCGACGAATACCCCGCGGGACACACCGATACGATATCCCGCCCGGCGCAGGCGCCATCGCAGATCGATGTCCTCGCCGGAGCGGAACTTCTCGTCGAATCCGATATTGCGAATGAGGTCCCGCTCCATCAGCGTGGCCATGACACCGAACCAATTGCGGCTCCGCCCGGTGCGATGGTGGAAACTGAGCGCTCGCCCCCAGTAGCCAGGCCCGGAAACGCTCTGAAGGCCAGCCTGCAGAGCTCCGTACCTCCCATCGAGGTACTCCTGGAACAGGGCCGCCATCGCGTCCGAAGGGAAGACGACGTCCGCGTCGACCAGCGCGACCCAGCGGGTGCGAGCACGCTCGACGCCGCGGAGTCGCGCTACCGGCAGGCCTAGACCGTCATCGCTAAGCACTGTCGCGCCGTAGCGACGCGCAATATCACGCGACGAGTCCGTTGACAAGCCGTCCACGACGATGATTTCGGCCACACCGCTCATGGTGAGCGACTCTAGGCAGGCCGGCAGTAGCCCGGCACCGTTGCGGACGGGAACGACGGCGGTGATGTCCCGCACCGACGGCTTCACTGCAGGACCTCCTTGTGCCTGGGTGCCTCCGTCGGAACTAGCGAAGGCAGGAGTTCAGTTAGCACCGCCACGATGTCGTCCGATGCGGTGTCGGCGCCGTACACGCGCGGTACCTGCAGTACCATGCACGGCAGCTCCTTGAGCGCATCGGCAAGCAGCGCGGCCTTTTCCGAGAAGTGCCGTGGTTCGGGCACTAGGTTGGACGCGCCCATGGCGGCGACCACGTGTTGCGAGAAGCTGGCCATCTCGATGTGAAAGTTGCCGATCATTCGATCCACCATCCACGCCTGGCTACGCTCGACTAGCCGAGTCACCGCACCGTCGTACCGCTCGACGTAGATTGCGGCAGCGAGGGGAGCAGCGCGGGTGAAGGTGGCGTCGGGCAATGCCCTGCGCGGCGCGACCATTCGGTGCTCCGGCGACCAGCGGCGGACGACGTCGGCCAGATGTGGGTACCGGATGATGGTGGGGTGCACGATCGTTGTTAGCCTGCCCACCGGCCGGGCCAGCGCCTTGGGTACCAGGGGCTTGCGCGCGCCGGAGAAGAGATGGGGATAGATAGGCCTGTGATGGGGCTTGATGAACATCGGCTTTTCAAATCCCAGCATCGTGCCGTCGCCGGAGACGAATGCCCAGTCGTCGCCCATGAAGCCGAACTCGGATAGCTTCATCAGCTTGCCCATGGTGCTGGTTTTGCCGGTGCCGCCAGCCGCCGGCAGGGCGATGCCGTGTCCGCGGAAGGAGATGGTCGCCGCGTGCACCATCGCCGCACCCCGCTCGGTCATGCATCGATCCAAGATCGGTACCAGCGTGGTCAAAAGCTCCCCCGGTCCGTGGATCTTCCATGTTTCCGGTCCTTTGACGAGCTGTACCCGGTTCTCGGGAAACAGCAGAGCCTGCTCGGTGTAGGCGAACTCCCGCTCCACCCACGCCGCCTCCGGCATGGGTTCGTGAGAACGCGTGACAACGATGTCGTCCGGTACATGGCGAGGGGTAGCGAAGCAGGCCAGCATCGTCCGCAGCTGGCGGGCCGTGGGAGCGTCGGATTGCACGCGTATGCCGGCGAGCCCGTGGACGTCGAAGTTGAGCCAGGACTGCCCGTCGTCCGAACGTGCCGATTCCAGGGTCATCGCTTCTCCTCACCGCTCAGCACGGAGATAGTTGTCGGGAGAGTTGGCCGGGCCGACCAGGCGAACTGAGTGGACCGCAGTTGGCCGACCATGTATCCCGCGGCGGTAATGGCAAGGCCGGCTACCACTGCGCCGGCGCGAGTGGCCGCGACGGGACGTCCGTGCGTCACTGATTCGCTCAGCCCGCGCAGCACTGCGCGGGGCAGAACGCGACTGACGTAGCGCCGTTCGGCGGACAGCGCCCGGCGCGGATCACTGAGCTGGGCGACGATCGCCTTGGACAGTCCCTCCGACCAGCACCGCGCGCGGAAGTATGCCCATTTGCTCCGTTCCACCGGAACGTGGTGATGGACGACGGCCGCTGGCTCGAACACCACTCGCGCCTCCGGATGCCGGCGGGCGAGCCGGATGGCGAGCTCCGTCTCCTCACACCCCACGGGTCGGACGCCGACGCGACCGACCTCCGCAGCGAACCCACCGGCGTCGCGCAGCTGCGCAGCCCGGAAGGACATGTTCGCGCCGATCGGGTTGCGGACGACGGCCCGCTCCTTCGGTAGACCGGTGTACGAGCACCCCACAACCCAGTCGAACTCCGTCGGCAACCAGCCGGGCCGACGGCCCGCGGACCATCTCGGCACCACGAGCCCACCCACGCCGACGACGTTCTCATCGGTGTAGGCCGCGCGCAGCCCGGCCAGCCAGCACCGATCGGCCTCCGCGTCGTCGTCCAGAAACGCGATCGCATCTCCGCTGGCCACCGATACGCCGGTGTTGCGGGCACCGGAGAGACCTCGCGAACCGGTGTTTCGCACGATGTGGTCAGCGGCAAGGTGACGTCTGGCCCGGTCGTACAGCGCCTCGTTGTGGTCGATGACCAAAATGAGCTCGGTCGGCGGGACGCTCTGGTGCCTGACCGAGTCGACCGCCCGCATCAGCAGCTCCCAGCGCCGCTCGGTGTAGGCGCAGATCACGACTGAGATGTCCGGGGTCTTCATGGAAACAGTCACACCTGACTCAAGCCGCTACGGAGCTGGACAAAGGATGATCGGTCAGCGCCGGCCACCGCCGGAACCTGGAGCTCAGCTCGTCCTCGAGCACGTCCACCACCGCGCCTCTGCGTCGCCCATGTCGTCCGGACAACGCCTCGAACCTTCGGGAAAGCAAGGTCAGCAGCACGCGTCTTCCGTCCCGCCAGGCGCTGAGGTTGGACACACCGTGCTGCCGGCGCAGCTCGATGCTGGGTACCTCGGCAACCCGTAGCCCGCGGCTGAGGGCGTTGACGACCAGTTCGCACTCGATCTCAAAACCAGTGGAGCGAATACCTAGCTTCGGGTACAGGTCCCGGCGAAGCGCGAAGTAGCCGTAGCACAGGTCAGTCATGGACACCCCCCACAGGAGGTTGACGGCGCGCACCAGAGCCCTGTTTCCCATGCTCCTGATTGCTGTGAGGTCGAGTGAGCCGCCCCGCTTGAGGTAGCGCGAGCCTTTAGCGAACTCGTACCCCTCGTCGAGTGCGGCCACGTAATAGTCAATTTCGGCCGGATCCATGCTGCCGTCCGCGTCAAGCACGACGATGTAATCCCCACGCGCGGCCGCGAAGGCGGTGCGCAGAGCCGATCCCTTGCCACGACCCTCCTGTGGCACGACAAGGACGTCAGGACGGGATGCGCGTGCCCTTTCCACCGTGCGATCGACGGATTGGCCGTCGACGACGAGTACCTCATCGACGATGGTTGGGACGCGCTCGATCACCCAGGCGATGTTGCGCTCCTCGTTGAGAGTAGGAATGACCGCCGTAACGGTTCGGCGCTGGTGGAGTGGCACAGCTATAGATCGCGTGAAGGCCGCCGAGGGGGTCGCTGGTGCCTGGTCGCAAGAAATCGAATTCTCGGCACGGTCGCTGTATGTGGTGATAGCCATATTTAACCCTTCGGCTCATTGCAGATGGTCTCGTCTTAGCCCGTTGTTAACCTTGACCTCAGCAAGCACTACGACGGTCTTCTGACTGTGACACCGGTGTTGCGGGCGCCAGACCGGGCCCCTCGCGGGCCATGTTCTGTGCCGCTTGCGCCAGGACCGGTTCGCGCCCACTGTCGATCTTGGACGTTTATTTTCGATGGCAACGACCTCGTCGATCAAGGGAATGGCCAGAGATCGCGGCCGATTGCCGATTAGCCGTGGTTCGTGCCGGTGTTCCCTGCGACGACGAGGCCTCCGAATCCGCGCAACCCCTGGACCTCAAACTGCATTTCCTTTCTTAGGCATACGATGGCGGCGAAATCCCTGATTCCCCGCGCGTGTCGATCGCAATTTGACCAGCCTGACTCATCGCCGGCTGCGTCTACCGCGGCCAGGCCGTCGGCGGTGTCGGTCATGGGCATCCCCAGTTGCCAGGTCGAGGGTTGTTCGGCCTTGACGATAGGTCGGATACGAGCAGACCGGAGTCTGCGTCGGTCGTAGGGTGGACTACGACGTTCGCACTAACGAGGCACTCGACGCCGACCGCCGGGCACTAAGACCCATCGATGTCTTACCACCGACGACTCACGCATCTGCATGATGCGTTTCTGAGGTTTGGTGGTCAGGATGGCTGGATGACTTCGATCTCGGTGCTCGTGGGCGACGATCATGCGGTTTTCGCGGATGCGCTTCAGGCACGTCTAGCGAGGGAGTGTGACCTTAGCCCGATCACCGTCGCGTACAGCGCGCGAGATGTTGTTGGTATGGCTGCGGCGGGGCGACCGGCGGTGGTGATCCTCGATGTCGTGCTTGCGGACGCGAGTGGGTTGGACCTGATCGAGGAGATCCGGCGGTTGTCTCCGCAGAGCAAGATTGTGATGTTGACGGCGGGGGCGGCGGTGGAAGACGTCGTCGTCGCGTTGACGCGCGGGGCGCGTGCCTGGTTGCCAAAAACCATCGGCAGCGACCGGCTTGTCCGAGTGGTTCGTGGGGTGCACCGCGGTGAGGCGTGGCTGGCTCCCGATCTTCTCGGCCGAGTGCTCACCGATCTGACCACCAGGACCGTGGCGGAGCCGAATCCGCTGACCGGTCTCACGGCCCGCGAGGGCGAGGTGTTGCAGTGCATGGTGGACGGGTTGAGCCGCCCGGAGATCGCCATCCGGTTGGGTCTGTCGACCAACACGGTACGCACGCACACGCAGAATCTGATCGCCAAATTGGGGGTGCATTCCACTCTGGAGGCGGTGGCGGTGGCACTGCGCCATGGCTTGCGAGCGTCCGGCTCAGCGTGTCGGTCCGGTGACGTAGTGCGAAATGCGTAACGCCGCTACGTTAACCACCCGTTCGCCTGGACGGCACCGGCAGAGAACCTTGCTGTCATGCAAGCGATGACCAGGTCTCACCCGGTCGGACAGTGATCACTTCGCCGATGCTGCGATCGCCTGGGATTCGTCGACCATCGCGGTGTGCGATCATCCGTGCCCGGTCACGGATCTTGCGACCGCCGACCCAGGGAGCGCCAGTATGGACGCGACACCCGTTGACATCGCCCTCGACGGCACCGGATCGACCGACCCGGGACGGCGGGCGGCGCACGTGCCGTTCCAGGGGAACGGAAAAGCTCGATCGGCTGTGGTCCACGCCACCAACGGCCACCACCTCAGCCATCCTCTCAGCCGGCACTCGGCCGAGGTCCCGGCCCGCGGGACGGTGAGCGTGATCATCCCGGCGTTGAACGAAGAGCAGAACATCGGCTGGGTGCTCGAGCGCATGCCTTCGACGGTCGACGAGGTCATCCTCGTCGACGGGTACTCCACCGACCGGACGGTGGAGGCCGCCCGCGCGGTACGGCCGGACATCGTCGTGGTTCGGCAGGCCAGCCGGGGCAAGGGTGCGGCGCTGCGCGCGGGATTCCAGGCCGCCAGCTGCGATTTCATCGTCATGATGGACGCGGACGGGAGCATGGACCCCGGCGAGATCCACCAGTACGTGACGCCCCTGCTGAACGGCTACGATCTTGTCAAGGGTTCCCGGTTTCTGGAGGGCGGAGGGTCGACCGACCTGACGCTCATCCGGCGATTTGGGAGCAAAGCCTTCGTACGGCTGACAAATGCGTTGTTCTTAGTGCAGTTCACGGACCTGTGCTACGGCTTCTGCTCCTTCCGCCGCGACTGCCTGAAAGCCCTGGCGCTAACGGCACACGGCTTCGAGATCGAGACCGAGATCGCGGTCCACGCCGCCAAGGCGGAGCTGCGTGTCGCCGAAGTACCCAGCATGGAACGAGACCGGCTTTCCGGCGTGTCGAAACTACACGCCTTCCGCGACGGCCAGCGGGTGCTACGTACCCTGATGCGCGAACGCCTGTCGAGCCGGAGGCGCCCGGTGGTCGATTCGATCAGTGAGCGGGCGCTCAACGACTGGCGGGCCGCAGCCGAGGCATCCTAGGGCTGGTGGGTGGGGTCAGTGGTCGTATGCGATCAGTGCCGGGCGGGTATACGGGCGTTGCGCTGCTCCCAGCACGAGCTGCTTCTTTAGGGGTCCAGATCGCTTCGATGCGTTGACGCTGCGCAGTGGTCTTCGGCTGCCCGCATCCGATTCGGAGTGGCGTTCGTCAGCCGCAGCGCCTTGGCACCGCGCGGCCTGGGCGGCCAGCCACCGCACTGGGCTTCCCACAGCGGGGCCGCGTCCTTGAGCCGCTGGTAGTACTCGCTCTGCCCGAGCGGGCGCGGGAACAACATGCCCCATCCCGAGGATGCGGCACGCAGCCAGTGGTGCTCGTCGTTGTACCGCAGCAGCACCTGCGTCACGGCCAGGCAGAGCAGTTCCACGTCGGTAACCGGCGAGGGGCAGCCCGGCCCGCTCCGGGTCCGTCCCCAGCGCGAGGCCGGAATGATCCAATCATTCAGTTCCACGTGCCGTGCGATCAGATGAGTGTCCAACACGACTTCCTCACGAAGCCGCGTTCGGTAAGCAACGCCGATCATGGACGCTCACGATTTTTCAGTTACCTACCCCAGCACAGATGTCGCCGCCAGCGCCGAACTCCCGGTCGATGATCTGGGAGCCTGTCGTTCTACCGGTATCGAACACCGTAAAACTGCCCATATCCCCCGCGGCAGGGCCGCCCTATGTGCCGCGTCGTTGCTTATGGCAAGATGGCGTCACGTTCGCGGTAGCCAGGCGTTCACCGTACGGACAGTTCTCGGTAACCTCAGCGTCTACTGCAGACTGTCCTTTCAGCCGACTCCACACCGCGCTCCAGAGATTTAGATAGACGGAGGCCACTTAATCTTCGCCTAAGGCGCGGCGCGACCGCGACGCGTTCGAGGGCTGCCAAGGAGTCGTTTGTGAGTCACTGCGAGACCGCCCAGATGGGGGTCCGGGATCGGCGGGTTCAGGACCTGGGCGGAAAGACGATCCGGCTGCGGCCGCCGGTGCCGCGCGGCGTGGTCGCCGTGCCGAGACCGGCGACTACGGGCTCTCATGTCCAAGGCCGGCACCGCCGGCAATTGAGTCATGACATTCGGCATGAATTGGGCACCGTGATGATGCTTGCCTCGTTGCTGGTCGACGGCGATGACGTGGGCCCCGACGGCCGGCGCCGGGCGGCGCAACTGCTGGAGGAGGCACGCTGGCTGGTGGAGTTACAGAACGCTTATCAAGACAGTGCCGCGGCTGACGAGCTGGCCGTATCGCCCGCCCTCGAGCCTGTCCGGGTGGACGTGTGCGCTCGCCAGACGGTGGCCGCTCTCGGACTGGCCTCGCCGACCACGATCGAAGTTCTCACCTGCGAGGTATGGGCGGTAGCGGACAAGCTCGCGTTGTGGCGGGCGCTGCGCAACATCGTCGGCAACGCCATCCGCGCGGCCGGACCTGCCGGAAGGGTGGTCTTCCGCGTCGAACGCTGCGGTCCATGGGCGGTGGCGCAGATCGATGACAACGGCCCAGGATTCGGGGCGGCAGGATCCGGCATCGCCTCCATGGGTCTGGACATCGTGTACGAGTCGATCGCCGCCTGCTGCGGCCAGCTCGAGATCCGACGCAGCAGCCTCGGCGGCTGCTGCGTGCGCTTGCTCGCCCCAGCCACGGCGGAACCCAACCTGGCCGAGGACGGCGGCCCGGCCACATCAGATGATTTTCGGGGATTCGATGCGGTTGCTGATCTGTGATCACCACGTCCTCTTCGCGGAATCGCTGGCGCACCTGCTGGCCGCCCGCGGCTACCGAGACGTGGGAATCACGCACCATCCCGATCAGCTCGTCGAGGTGCTCCGCCACGAACCGGTCGATGTCTGCCTGCTCGATGTGATCTTCGGAGAAGACTCGATCGTGGACCGGCTGCCGGTGGTGCGCGCCGCGTCCCCGCCCACCCGCTTGATGTTGCTCACCGCCACCGTCGACCGGGCCCTGCTGACCACGGCTCGAGCGGCGGGCATCCGGGCAGTAGCAGACAAACGACAGCCGGTCACGGAGATGTTGCGGGTGCTCAATCGCGTGGTCGCCGGCGAATCGGTCATCGAACTCGAGGCTGCTGCGCCGGTGCCGGTCAACGCCGCCCGGCGCCACGCCAACGACGCCCTGCGGCTTGCCAGCTTCCTCACCGCCCGCGAACGGGAGGTGCTCTCCGGCCTGGTACGGGGCGACGACACCAAGAAGATGGCCCGCTCGATGGGCATCGCCTCGGCCACTGCCCGCTGTCACATCCAGAACGTTCTGACAAAGCTCGGGGCACATTCCCGGCTGGAGGCGGCGACCAGCGCGGTCCGGTACGGCCTGGTCTCGCCAGAGACCGGCGACTGGCTGCCCGGGGACGGCTGGAACGCCACCAGGCGCGCCGGCTGACCGACCGCACAACGGCAGTGTGTGGCTCGCCCAGCCCCCAAAAGCAGGGCGGCGACATGCCCGCTCGGACGACGGATGATCGGTCACGAATTAAGCAAACGGCCATGCTTTCTGTACGGGACTGTGAAGTCACAGGGTTACGCCGGTGCGGGGACTATCCATACAGTTGATGCTTGTCGCTCCGTGACGTGCGAAGCTCCGATGTGGAGGTATTGCGTTAGTCATTCGGTGCCGCCTGGCCGGTCACCGTCTTCATTCCGGCGGTACGTCGGCCCGAATTGTGTAACCACCACCGCCACGTCCTCCAGCGGAACAGCTTGCGGGAGGAGATCGATCGCGTCACCAGCCTGCGGGAGCAGGGCAGGTAGGCCGCGGTCGACCGCAGCAACGGCTTCCTCAGCTGGACAGAGCGGCGAGATCATGTAAAAGTCTTACACCGTCGTGTGCACGGATCGCGGTGCTGCTTCCGGAAACGGCGTCAAGTATTCTTACGGCGTAGGCTTCGTCACAACGCTCCGTTACTTCTTTCGGGCTGAGCCACTCCACATGTGCGGTCTCGGCTGTTGTAGTGGCTAATGAGCCGCCGATTAAGCGCGCGCGGAAGACGAGAGCAACTATGCCGAGGGCCATGTTCTTGTAGACGCCGCTGAGCCGTTCCGGCTCGATGTCGAGTCCCGTTTCTTCTCGCACCTCACGCCGCACACCATTCAGGATGGATTCGCCTACCTCGAGCACGCCGCCCGGGGGCTCCCAATGACCGTTGTCTCGACGTTGGGTCATGAGCACTCGGCCGGCGTCATCGACAATGACGGCGCCGACGCTGACTGAGTGACGTGCGCTTGTGGGCATCTGGTACCCCTCCTGGTTCGATAAGGGAACCCTGTGCGGCGGCGGTTCCCGCAAGGGGATGGCGGGATGTCGATCCGGAGCGTCCAATGAAATCATGGCGACGTTGCATCGGCGTCCAGCCGCGACCGCGTACCCAAGAAGCACTGCCGATCTTCCCAAACCGGGTATGCGACGGCGGTTCTCGTGTCGCCGCCGCCTGCCCACGCCGACGCGGCAGAGCACCTGGCTGCAAGACGCTACCGGTCTGGCCGGCATCGTTCTGGTGCTTCTGGTTGCCGTGAGCTTTTACCTCACCAACGCTCCGATCCGGGCACAGCAGCAACCGGCGCAGCCCGGCCAGATCACCGACCGGTTCACCCGAGCCCTTGACGAACTGGACTCGGACAAGCTGGATGTGCGCCTCAACGGCATCTACGCCCTGGAACGGCTCATGCACCGTTCCCGAGACGACCGGCGGCGCACCATCATCGACGTGCTCGTTGCCTACATCCGTGAGCACGCGCCGGCGTCCCTGCCCGTCCGGTCCAACGCCACAGTCGCGAGCGCGACCCGCCCCGGTCACCGGCAAACGGCGACCGATGTGCAGGCCGCCATGACGGTTCTGGGCCGGCGGATACCCTCCGCCCAGGACGACGTGCTCGACCTGAGCGGCATCGTCCTCGCCGGCGCCAAGCTGAACCGTGCGCATCTGGCCGGTGCGAACCTGAACGGCGCGGACTTGGCCGCCGCGGACCTGGGCGCCGCGGACCTGGGCGCCGCAAGCCTGATCGGCGCCAACCTGAGCGGGGCGAACCTCGGCGGCACGAATCTGCGCGATGCGGATGTGAGCTACGCAGATCTCACCGACGCACACCTCGGTCGGGCGGATCTGGCGCACGCGAACTTGACCGAGGCGACCCTGACAGGCGCGGATCTGAGCGGCGCCGAGCTCAGCGGCGCGGACCTGACCGGCGCCGAGCTCAGCGGCGCGGGCCTGAGCGGTGCGGACCTCCGCGCGGCCCATAGGGCGACTGGCGACTCGGTGCGATGCGTCGATGTCGGCGGTCATGCCGCCTTGCCAGCGGGGTTGGCGCGGCCGGTTCCCGGTCCGTCCGCGGGGAATGGACATTGCCATGGAGATGAGGAACCGGAACGGGGCGCGACGACCTGCCGCGCCTCGGCGTGGCCGACGTGGTTCCCGGCTTGGCTGGCCGCGAGATCGCGGGCCGGGTGCTCGTGACGACCTGCACCGCCGACGTCAGATCCGCCCCCTGACGCCGGCGATCTTCGCCATGATCTCGTGATGGCCCATACCGGTCGCCCGCAGCTCCGCGTAGCGCTCCTCGTCGATGCCGTCACGCTGGAGATACCCGCGGATGTCGTGAGCGCCGGCGGTGGAGGGGACGAGGAGGCCGTCGTTGATCATGGCGCCGAGGGGGTAGGACGGCTCGCTCACGGGCAGGTGCATCACTCGATGGCGGCGGGCCGACTCGTAGGCCGCCATCATGACCTCGGTGGTCTGCCGGGCGCGCCGGGCCGAGCACCGGTGCTCCGGCCCGCCCTCCAGCCAGGAGATCAACTCGCGCACCTGGCGGGCGTTTGCCCGGCCACCGATGGCGTCGACGTCGTCGCTGGAGAAGTCGATGCGCCAGCCCTGCGATCCGGCCGTGAAGCTGCGGGTGGAGTACTCGCTGGCCTCGATCATGCCGGCGCTGCCCGTGATGCGTAGCGTGATGCCCTCGCCGGCCGGGCCGACCATGCGGCGCTCTGTCGGCAGATCGCTCTCCACGAAGATCTGCGCGCCACCGTCCAACTCGGCCAGCACCATGCACCGGTCCTCGATCGGCGTATCGCGCTCGAACCGATCGGTGTCACGCTCGACCGCTCCCATCACCCACCGCGCGGCCGGCTCGCCGATGATGAACAGCAAGCCGTCGATGATGTGCGTACCGACGTTGAGCAGGCCCTGCATCCCGCGCCCGTGGCCGGTGTGCACCTCCCCCACCGCGCCCGCGGCCACCAGGTCGCGCGCCCGTTCCCAACCGGGGGTGAACCGGCGCTGGTGGCTGACCACCAGCTTGGTGCCGGCGTGGTCGCAGGCCTCCATCATGGCGTCCACCTCGGCCATGCTCGTGGCCATGGGCTTCTCGCAGATCACCGCGCGCACACCGGCCTCGGCGGCGGCGATCGTCATCGGCGCGTGCAGCCGGTGCCACACGCACACGCTGACCATGTCAGGACGGCAGGCGGCGAACATCTCTTCCGCCGACGCGTACGCCTCGGGCACGCCGTACTCGGCCTGGAACTGGCGCCGGGCCGGCTCGATCGGGTCGACGACCGCGCGCAGCTCGACCTCCGGGTTCGCCACATAGCCCTGGGCATGGGCGTGCCCGATGTCGCCGCAACCGACGATGGCGGCCTGGTAACGGCGGGTCATGCGAACGTCGCCCGAAGGTAATCGACGCTGGCGTCGATCTGCGCGAGCTCGTACGCGGCGCACGCCTCGGGCGGCTCTTGCCGCTCGTGGGGTGTGCGCCACTCGGCGCCGGGCGGCTGCGAGGCCGCGTGCAGAGCGCGGAGCGCCTCCAGCGTGTCGTACCACGGGCGCGGGTCGTAGGTCTCCCACCAGTCACGCTCGAGGATCCGCACGTGCCGTGCGGTCGTCGCGCCGAGCTCGATGCAGGCGATCACATCCTGACCGCCGGCGTCGAAGCGAGCCATCAGGTCCGGCCAGTCGACGACCCCGTCACCCAGTGCGCATCGGACGAAGCGCCAGCCGGACGGCGTCGGGTGGACCTTGTAGTCCTTCAGCTGCACGTGGACCAGGTACGGCAGGATGCGCTCGGCGAACGCCGCGGGGTGCTCCCCGACGGCCAGGGCGTTGCCGCAGTCCATGACCGCACCGCAGCGCGGGCTGTCCACCTGCTCGAGCAGCCGGCGCAGCTCGAACGAGCAGATGTCCTGGTGGTTTTCGATCCCGAGCGGAATGTCCAGGTCCTCGGCGACGTCGGCGGCCCGGCGCAACGGCTTCACGAGCGCCTCGAGGTGGTCCTTCCAACCCTGGCGGCCGTAGCGACTGCGGTCACCCTCGAGGCATTGACTGATCGTCGTGCGCACCGCCCGCGCGCCGACGCGGGCGGCGAGCGCCAGTACGTGCTCGGCCTCGGCCCCGATCTCCGCAGGCGTTGCGTTCCAGCCGCAGTCCAGCACCAGGCCGAGGCCCGTGCTGCCGAGGTGGTCCAGCAGACTGTCGAGTTCGTCCGGCTCGAGCCGCTCGAACGCGACGGCGCTGTGCTCGACCGACCGGAGACCACGTTCCTCGGCGAGGGCGACCAGGCCGGCCGCCGTCATCGGATCGTGCGCTGTCCTGGCCTGCTGGTGCGCCGGCGTGAAGCTCCATGCGCAAAGTCCGAATTCCATGGGCCCCCCGGCCGTGCCGCCCGGCACTCCGCTGCGACTGGCATGATTCCATCCAGGAATCGACGATACCCGCGGGGCGTGTGGGGTCGTCCAGGTACCGAGGAGGGCCGCATGGTCGGCAACAGCGGTGACCCTACGGCGGCGGTCGCCAACGCCGCCGGCCCGTCGATCGCCGATCTCTTCTCGCTGCGCGGCCGCGTTGCCCTCGTCACGGGTGGCTCCAAGGGGCTCGGGTTGTCGATCGCCCACGGCTTCGCCCAGTCGGGCGCTACCACCGTCATCGCCAGCCGGAACGAGTCCGTTGCCGCGGCCGCCGCCCGGGAGGTCACGGAGGCCTCGGGCGAGCAGTGTGCCGGCTGGCGCCTCGACGTGACCGACGAGCGGGACGTGGCAGCGGTCTTCGCCCGCGTCGTCGAGCGTTTCGGTGCGCTCGACGTCGTCGTCAACTGCGCCGGCGTCAACGTCCGCGACCCCATCGAGGAGTGCTCACTGGAGGACTTCGACACGGTCCTCGACGTGAACCTCCGGGGTTCGTGGCTTTGTTGCCGGGAGGCGGGGCGGGTGATGCGTCCCGCCGGGCGCGGATCGGTCATCAATGTCGGCTCGGCACTGAGCGCGGTCGGCCTGCCGGACCGTACGCCGTACTGCTCGGCGAAGGCCGGGGTGCTCGGCCTCACCCGAGCCGCCGCGCTCGAATGGGCCGGGTCCGGCCTCCGGTGCAACGCCCTTTGCCCGGGCCCCTTCCTCACCGATTTGAACCGGCCGCTCCTCGCGCAGCCGGAACGGGCGCAGGCCGTCGTCGGGCGCACCGCGCTGAAACGTTGGGCAGAGATGCACGAGATCCGAGGCGCGGCCCTCTTCCTCGCCAGCGACGCGTCCAGCTACGTGACCGGTACCGCGCTGTACGTCGACGGAGGGTGGACTACGCACTAGAAGCCGTGCCACCACCGCGCCCGAGCAGGTTCGGAGAAGCCGCCGCCGTGACGGCTCCCTAGCATGAGGGTTGTCCCATCGACACTCGCAGGGAGGAACCTGCCATGAAGGACGCCCAGAAGTCCGCCACGGGAACCACCGCGACCGACAAGAAGTACGAGGGATTCACGGACGAGGAACGGGGCGCGATGAAAGAGCGCGCCCGAGAGCTGAAGGCGGCTTCGCGTCGCGGCCCGCGCGGGAAGGCCGACGAGGAAAGCGCCGTGCTCGCGAAGATCGCCGAGATGTCGGAACCGGATCGCGTCATGGGCGAGCGACTCCATGCCGTCATCAAGGCCAGCGCGCCGGCCCTTTCGCCGAAACTCTGGTACGGGATGCCCGCGTATGCCAAGGGCGGCAAGGTCGTCTGCTTCTTCCAACCCGCGCAGAAGTTCGACACGAGGTACGCGACGTTGGGCTTCAACGACACGGCGAACCTCGACGAAGGGACGATGTGGCCGACCGCCTTCGCCCTGACCGAGTTGACCGCCGACGACGAGGCGAGGATCGGCGCGCTGGTGAAGAAAGCGTCAGCTGAGACCTGAGCAAGCCACCGAACCGCGCCCCGGACGGCGGGTCGCCTGCCTTCAGACGACCCGCCGCCTACTTTCTGCTCCAGCGTTCCTCGACTACGCCCGTGCCAGCGACGTCGATCCGGACCGTCGCCGAGACAGCGCGTCGACAGTGGCGGCCAGGATGAGGACGCCGCCTTGGACGAGGTAGGTGATGCCGGCCGAGAGGCCCAACAGGCCCAGGCCGTTGGTGATCATCGAGATGAGAAGCGCGCCGATCGCGGCCTGGGAAAGCCGGCCGCGACCGCCGAAGAGGCTGACGCCGCCGACAACGGCGGCCGCGACGCCGGGCAGCACGATGTCGCGACCGGCCGAGGACTCGACGGTGCCGGTCTGGCTGGCGAAGAAGAGCCCGGAGACGACGGCGAGCGTCGAGCAGATGATGAAGGCCGCCATCCGGACGCGGGAGACGTTGATGCCGGCGCGCCGGGTCGCCTCCGGGTTGCCGCCGACCGCGTACAGATGGAGGCCGAACCGGGTGCGGTCGAGCCACATCGTCCCGATCCACAGGATGGTCAGGGCGATCGGCACGACGATCGGCACGCCCCGGATCGGGAGGACGCTGGTCGAGCGGTTCAGGGTGAGCAGGAAGACAACCAGCCCGCCGCCGATCACCCACGCCGCGACGCGGGCCCACAGCAGGCTCATGGGCCGGACCGCCACGCCGCTGGCGACCCGCCGCGACCGGTCATAGAGGCCGGTGGCCAGGGAGACGACCACGATGACGACGAGCATGGCCCAGCTGGCCCAGACCGGCATCGCCTTGTTCATGATGGCCGTGATCGCCGGCGTCTCGATGCGGTAGGCGCCGGCGTTGCCCAACAGCACCAGGTTGAGGCCCTGGAAGCCCAGGAACAGGCCCAAGGTGACGACGAACGACGGGACCCCCACTCTGGCAACGAAGAAGCCGATGAACGTGCCGACCGCCACGCCCACAAGGAACGCGATGATCAGCGCCAAGACCCAGGGCACGTTCGTCACGTTGGTCAGCAGAATGAAGACGGCCATTCCCAGGCCGCCGGTGACACCGGCCGACAGATCGATCTCGGCCAGGATGATGACGAACGTCAGTGCCATCGACAGCATCATCAGGCCTGCGGTCTGCGTCAACAGGTTGGCGATGTTGGTCTTGGTGATGAAGAACGGCGTGGCGATGAAGAAGACGATGGCAATGATCACCACGCCGGCCAGCGCCGGCAGACTTCCCATCTCGCCGCCGCGGACCCGCTGGAGGTAGCTGTCGATCTGGTCGCGGACGGTCCCCTCGTGCCCGCTGGCGAGCGACGAGGCCGCGGTGCCGGGAGACGCCGCTACCGTATTGGCGGCCGCTTTGGTGGGCGGGTTCGTCGACTTGTCCGAGTCCGTGGTCACGAGACGACCTCCTCGAGCGGCGTGTGGTCGGTCTTGGCGCCGGTGATGTAGCCGACGACGTCGTTGTAGGTCGTCGCGGTCGCGGTGAGCTGGGCGACCATCGTGCCCAGGTAGAGCACGTTGATGTAGTCGGCCACCTCGAACACGTCGGCGAGGTTGTGGCTGATGATGATCACGCCGACGCCGGCGGCCGCCAGTCGCCGCACGAGCGCGAGCACCTGTTCGGTCTGCGCGACGCCGAGCGCCGCGGTGGGCTCGTCGAGGATGACGACCTTCGCCTTCTGCAGCACCGCCCGGGCGATCGCCACGGTCTGGCGCTGGCCGCCGGAGAGCGAGGAGACCTTCTGCCGCACCGACTTCATCGTGCGGACCGAGAGGGACTGCAGCGTCGCGGTCGCGTGCTTCTCCATCTCCGGCTGGTTGAGCATGCCGTGGTAGATCTCTTCGCGTCCCAGGAACATGTTGCCGACGATGTCGAGGTTCTCGCACAGCGCCAGGTCCTGGTAGACCACCTCGATGCCGAGCCGCGAAGCGGCCGTGGGTGACGTGAGGGAGACGCTCTGCCCTTCGAAGAGCACCTCGCCGGTGTCGTAGGGCTGGGCTCCGGACAGTCCCTTGATCAAGGTTGACTTGCCGGCACCGTTGTCGCCGACGAGCGCGCTCACCTTGCCGGGATAGACCGTCATGTTGACACCCTTGAGCACCTCGACCGGGCCGAAGCTCTTGCGGATGTCCTTCAGCTCGATGATCGGGGAATCCACGTGTCCTCCTTGCCTACTGCTACCAGGGCCGCGCCCCGGGGCGAGGCGCATCTGGAACCCGACTGCGAGAGGGCGGTGGCCGTGCGCCGCTCGGTACGCACGGCCATCGCGACGAACGTTGGTACTACATGTGCAGCATTACTGGATTCCGTACTTCTTGCACAACGCGGCGACCGTTCCCTTGCAGACGTCCGAAACCTTGGCGTTCCCGTCGTCGAAGACCTTCTTCATGTTCTCCGAGTTCACGACGATCGGGGTCTGTGGGAAGAACGGCGTGCCGTCCGCCGCCTTGGCCGGCGCGGCCGGCTTCTCCCCATTGAGCAGCTTCATGGCCAGGTCGACGGTGGCCTGCGCCTCCAGCTGGAACGGCTTGTACACCGTCGCGACCTGCTTGCCGAGGAGGATGTTCTGCAGTCCCGGCGGGCTGGCGTCCTGCCCGCTGACCGGAACCTTCTTGCCGTTCTTGTCCAGCACCGTGATCACGCTGGCGGCGCTGAAGTCGTTCGCCACCCAGACGGCGTCGATGTCGCCCTTGAGCGCGGTGTAGGCCTGCTCGAAGTACGTGCCGGCCTTGGCCGTGTCCCAGGTTCCCGGCGTGGAGAATGCGGGCTTGATACCCGCCGCCTTCATGACCTTGTCGGCCCCGTCGTGGAACTGCTTGGCGTTGCCGTCTGTCGGGTCGCCGCCGACGTAGACCACCTTCGCGGTCGCCGCGTCCTTGCCGGCCTCCTTGAGGCCGTCGACGATCATCTGGCCCTCGAGCTCGCCGACGTGGAAGTTGTCGAAGGACACATAGTAGTCAGCGCCCTCGATCGGCCGGTCGTAGGCGATCGCCGGTACGCCCTGCGCCTTCGCCTTCTGCGCCACCTGGACGCCCGACTTGTTCAGGTCGACCAGCAACATGACCGAACAGCCCTTGGTCAGCTGTTGCTGGGCGATCGTCGCGTACTTGCCGGTGTCGTTCTGCGCGTTCTGGATGTCGGTCTGTACGCCCTTGTCCTTGAACGCTTTGTCCAGAGCCGGCCGGTCACCGTTCTCCCAGCGGCTCGACGAGGCGGCGTCGGGAAGGATGATGCAGGCACGCTTGGCCGCCTGCGTGCCGGTCTGGCCACCGCCGGAGTCGTCCGAGCCGCCGCGGTTACATCCCGATAGCGATGCCGCGGCAAGCCCAGCCGTCACAATGACGGCGAGGGTGACCGGCTTCCTGGTTGCGATCTTCATCTTCTCTCCCTGGTGCTCTGCTGTGCGACGGCCCCGAACCCGAGTCGATTGCGACGAGCCGGTCATGCGGCTGGTGACGCCGCACTGCTGTCTCGACATCCATTCGGCGGCAGGCTCCTCCGGTGATTGACTGTCCTGCGTAGCGCTGCCGGTGCACGAGCCGACGTTGGTTGAGTCATGTCCGCCTGCCAACGTAAACCGGGCTTCGGCCAGCCGCGGCGCGATGCGTTGGATCGTGTGGCAATCGTTTCGTCAGCTTGCCGCTCGGTTTCCTTTCGTGCGGGCCGTGCCAGGCATGCGAACTCACCATCGCCTGCCTGTTCGTTGAGCAGGAACTTATTACCGGTGCGGTCATCCTGCCAAGAGGATCGCAATGCGAAGGCCACCGACTTGGTAACGGGTGGGCAACGAAATAGGCATTAGCCGTAGTGACACAGGCCGCGCTTTGCGCTACCCCACCGGTACGGTCGCCGGTACCAGTTCCACCTGCCGCCAGCCGTCGCCCTGCCCCTCGAGTCGACCGTCGTCGCCGACCGTGAAGGTTGCCGCGGTCGCGCCCGTGAGATCGGGTACGTGTACCACCGTCCCGCTGACCGGCTGGTTGGTCAGCAGCGTGAGCCGCTCCGGATAGTCGTAGTCGGGCCGGTCGTCCCGGGTGCCCACGGGCAGGACGGCGCCCGGCCGGACGAGCAGTGGCAGGGTGTCGAACCCGTGGGTCTCCCGGCGCCAGCCCGGGCCCTGCACCGGCTCGCCGGTCAGCAGCGAGACCCAGCGGCCGGCGGGCACGTAATAGTCGACCACCCCGTCCGCCGACAGCACCGGAGCCACCAGCAGGTCGGGACCGAACATGTACTGGCGATCGAGGTAGGTGCATGCCGGGTCGTCGGGGAATTCCAGCATCATCGCCCGCATCATCGGCGTGCCGGTGGCGTGCGCGGTCACGGCCGCCTGGTACAGGTAGGGCATCAACCGGTTCTTCAGCCGGGTGAAGCGGCGCAGCACGTCGACCGCCTCCTCGTCCACCAGCCAGGGAACCCGGTAGGACGTGCTGCCGTGCAGGCGGCTGTGGCTGGACAACAGCCCGAACGCCAGCCACCGCTTGAACACCGCGGCGTCGGGCGTGCCCTCGAACCCGCCGATGTCGTGACTCCAGAAGCCGAAGCCGGACAACCCCAGCGACAATCCACCGCGGAGGCTCTCCGCCATCGATTCGAAGGTAGAGGTGTTGTCACCGCCCCAGTGCACGGGGAATCGCTGACCGCCGACCGTCGCCGAGCGGGCGAAAACGATCGCGCCGCGCTCGCCGTTGCGCTCCTCGAGCAGGTGGAAAACCGTCTGGTTGTAGAGGTATGAGTAGTAGTTGTGCATCCGGTGCGGGTCGGATCCGTCGTGCCAGACCACGTCGGTGGGAATCCGCTCGCCGAAGTCCGTCTTGAAGCAGTCGACGCCCATGTCGAGCAGGCCGCTCAGCTTACCGGCGAACCACTGCCGCGCCCGTGGGTTGGTGAAGTCCACCAGGCCCATCCCGGCCTGCCACAAGTCCCATTGCCAGACGCTGCCATCGGCCCGCTTGACCAGGTAGCCGTGCTCGCGGCCTTCGTCGAAGAGCACCGAGCGCTGGGCGATGTACGGGTTGATCCAGACGCTGATCCTGAGCCCCCGGTCCCGGAGACGGCGAAGCATCCCCGCGGGATCCGGGAAGACCCGCTCGTCCCACACCAGGTCGGTCCAGTTGAACTCGCGCATCCAATAGCAGTCGAAATGGAACACGCTCAGCGGAAGGTCCCGCTCCGCCATCCCGCCGACGAACGCCTTGACCGTGTCCTCGTCGTAGTCGGTGGTGAAGGAGGTGCTCAGCCACAGCCCGAACGACCAGGCCGGCGGCAGCGCGGGGCGGCCGGTCAGCGCTGTGTAGCGCTGCAGGACGGCCGCCGGAGTGGGCCCGTCGACGACGAAGAACCGCAGAGTCTGCCCCTCGACGCTGAACTGGGTGGCGCTGGTGTTCTCGCTGGCCACCTCGAAGGAGACCCGGCCCGGGTCCGCCACCAGTACGCCGTAGCCGCGACTGGACAGGTAGAACGGAATGTTCTTGTACGCCTGTTCGCTGGCCGTGCCGGGGTCGGCGTTCCAGGTGTCCACCACCTGGCCGTTCTTGACCAGCGCGGTGAACCGTTCGCCGAGCCCGTACACGGTCTCGGCCACGCCCAGGGAAAGTCGGCCGAGCATGTGGTGCTCCCCCGTGGCGGTGGTCACGAAGCCCAGCGCCTTGCTGCCGCTGGTCGTCAGTACCCGGCCTTCATGCAGGAACTCCAGCTGCCAGGGAGCACCGCGGCGGACCCGCGCGGTCAGCGACCCGCTACGAATCTCCGCGATCTTGTCCTCGATGTCGGTCTCCGGCCGGTGCGCGGCGTCCGAGGCCAGCTCGAAGTGCGGCCCCCGGTGCGCGCCTCCGGCGTGGTGGGTGACCTCGACGCCGATCACTCCGGGCAACGGCGCGCTGAGCCGGACGGTGAGCAGCGCGATGTTGAGAACCGAGCCGCGGTCCACGATCGGGCGCACCGGCGCGTACACCGTCAGACCCTCGGGCGTACGGACCACGTCGTACGCTTCGGCGGCGTACTGCGGATTCATGCCCTCCCGGACCAACCACATGCCGTCTGTTACCTTCACGCCCGCCTCCGTGGGTCTCGGGTGGTGCTTCGTCCCGCACCTAACTCGCCGATCTTGGACTTGTGGTGGGCCACGAAAGCCGTGTTCCACTCATACAGGCCACCACAACTCCAAGATCGGCGAGGTGGGTGAAGGGTCGATGGTGATCAATCATCCGGGACTCGCGGGGTTGGGCGTGACGAGCACCTTGCCGGCGATCTCGCCGCTCGCCAGGCCGGGGAGCACGTCGGCCACCCGGTCCAGCGGCACGTCGTCGGGCTCCAGGAGGTCGCCGACCGGTAGCCGGCCCGACGCGATCAGGGCGATGGCGTCGGCGAACTCCTCACGCGAGTAGTCGAGGGACCCGGTCACCGTGCACTCCAACAGCGTGAGCCGAATGGTGTCGAGCGCCGGCAGTGATCCGACGCCGATACCGACGAGCACGATCGTCCCTCCGCGGTCGAGCAGGGCCACGGCATGCTCGATCGCGGCTGCGCGACCCGAGCACTCGATGACCGCGGCATAGGGCTCGTCGGCCACATCGAAGGGCAGGCCCGGGTGCGGCGGCCCGCCCGGCTCCACGGCCGCGCCCGCACCGACCGCGAGCGCGCGTGCACGGCGGTTGGCGCTCGGCTCGCTGGCCACGACGTCGGCGCCGAGCTCGGCGAGGATGGCCACCGCGAGCAAACCGATGGCGCCGGCGCCCGACACGAGGACGCGGTCGCCCGCCCGCGCGCCGCTACGCCGCACCGCGCGAAGGGCGACGCCGGTGGGCTCGGCGAGCGCGGCCGTCCGGAGGTCGAGGCCGTCCGGGACGCGGAACAGATGACCGGCGTCGACGCGGCGGTGGGTCGCCCAGGAGCCGTTTCCGGCGCCGCCGCGCGGGCCGTCGGAGCACAGGTGCGGCGTTCCGGCCCGGCATCGCGCACAGGCGCCGCACCCGAGCCCGGGACCCCCGACCACGCGGTCACCCGGCGCCCATCCCCGAACCTCGGCGCCCACCTCGATCACCACGCCCGAATACTCGTGACCGAGCACGAGCGGACCACGCGCCAGATGCCCGAACACGTGGTGCAGGTCGGTGCCGCAGATGCCGCAGTGGCTGACACGCAGGATGACGTCGTGCGGGCCGGGCTCGGGCAGCGCAACCTCTTCCACGGCGAGCGCCCCGCCGTCGTGACACACCAGGGCGTGCATCGTCGGGGGAACACCCCGGGCGGGGGTCATCGGGGACACAAGCCCAAGGCTAGCGGTTTACACCCCCGGTCCTGGGAGCACGAAGGGACCGCGGGCTCCACCGATCAGACTTCGCTCTGGCGTTCGATCACGCCATTTCCCTGCCGCGGCGGGTAGTCGCCGGCAGTGGGCGGTCCACGTCGCATCGCGGCGGATATGCGATGACCGTGAGAAACTGCAGGAACGGAAACCGCCGGCCGGCCTGCACCCCACCCACGGGACCCGGCTGGGACGCCACGGGCGCCACACGCCACCAGGAATCGCTACGGACAAAGGGAGTCCGAGTGGACGCTTCGACGACTGTGTGGCTGCTGACGATCGCCGGGCTCGTCGTGATCTTCGGCGTGGACATCCTCGTGATGGGCCGTCGCCCGCACGTGGTGAGCATGCGCGAGGCGATGCTGTCAGTGATCGGCTACGTGGCGCTGGGCGTGCTGTTCGGGGCCGGCGTGTGGCTGGTCGCCGGCGCCCGGTACGGCACCGAGTTCTTCGCCGGCTACATCACCGAGCTCAGTCTGTCGGTGGACAACTTGTTCGTGTTCGTGGTGATCATGTCCAGTTTCGCCGTGCCCTCCAACCTCCAGCTCAAGGTGCTGCAGCTGGGCATCGTCGGGGCGTTGATCCTGCGCGGGCTGTTCATCGCGGTCGGCGCGGTCGCGTTGAGCGCCTTCACCTGGCTGTTCTTCCTCTTCGGCGCCTTCCTGCTGTGGACCGCGTGGAAGCTCGCCACCGGGCAGGGCTCGGAGGGGGACCCGGAGGACAACAAGATCTTGCGCTTGCTGGAACGGAGGCTGCCCACCACCACCGACTACCACGGCGACAAGTACGCGGTCCGGCTGCGCGGCAGGCGGGTGTTCACACCGCTGGCCGTGGTCATCGCGGCGATCTTCCTGATCGACCTGATGTTCGCGATGGACTCCATCCCGGCGATCTTCGGCCTCACCAGCGAGACCTACATCGTGTTCACCGCCAACGCGTTCGCGCTGATGGGGCTGCGCCAGATGTTCTTCCTTCTGGACGGCCTGCTGGATCGGCTGATCTACCTGTCCATGGGCCTGGCGGTGGTGCTCGGGTTCATCGGGGTCAAGCTGATCCTGCACGCCGCCCACGAGTACGGCGCGCCGGTCACCGACATCAGCACCCCGGTGTCCCTGGCCGTCATCATCATCACCTTGCTGGTCACCGTGGCGGCAAGCCTTGCCAAGGTCCGCCGCAACCCGGAGGTCTACGCCACGCACGACGTCACCGGGCACCACCACCCGCCCGGTGATGAACTCGAACACCTCCGCGAGGTCGGCGTCCACCCGGAGAGCGAACCGGTCAGCGGCGGAAGAAAGGACCCGGATTAGCGCGCGAGCGGGCTCCCGGCCGACGTCACCGTCTAGTGATCGTTGACCGTGGATGCTCAGATGGGTGCATGCAGAAACTGAGCAGGCGGATGAGCTCCGCCGGCGCGCTGACCGGCCATTCGACCGGCCGTGTCGGGTTGTGGATCGGCGGGTTGTTCGTGGTCGCGCTGGTCCTGCTGGGCACCGCGATCGCGCTTTTCTCCGGCTTCGACAAGACCACCGGCGGCCAAGTCGGCGTGGTACGCAACGGTGGCGCCTTCGACAACAACCGGATCCGCCAGGTCATCGCGCCGGGATCGGGACTGACCTGGACCGGCATCGCGTCGATCACCCACAGGTACCCGGCGCAGCAGCGCTTCTACACGATCACCGCGGACCCCGCCCGCGGCGACACCAGCGGTGTCGACGTGGTCACCACGCCGTCCAGCGACGGCGTCGACATGGGCATCGAGGGCACCATCTACTTCACGCTCAAGCTTGACGAGGCCAGCATCACGGGCTTCGACGAGAAGTTCGGCACCCGCCAGTTCCGCGGCATCGACGGCGAACTGCGACACGCCTACGACGACGAGGCCGGCTGGAGTACGTTCCTCGACTCTATCGTCCGCCCGGTGATCGAGAACGACCTGCGCATCCAGGTGAACAAGTTCCGCTGCGCCGAGCTCGTGTCCAGCTGCGCGCTCGTGCAGAACACGACCACCGGGACGAAACCGCCCGCGCCGATCAGCTCGGCCGGCACGCAGAACAACACCAACATCGCCAAGATGCAGGACGCGGTCAACGAGAGCCTGCCCAAGGACCTCCAGGACATGCTCGGCGGAGACTTCTTCGAGGGCATCCGCTTCAACCTGGCCCGCGTCACGCTCCCACAGAACGTCCAGGACGCGGTCAACAAGGCACAGGCGGCGTACGCGGCGGTCAGCGAGGCGCAGGCGCGAGTGGCTCAGGCGCAGGCCGACGCCGACGCGAACAAGAGGCGCCAGGAGGGCTACAACGCCTGCCCGGCCTGTGCTCAAATCGACATCATCAAGGCGCTGCCGCCCGGTCTGACCACGTACGCACCGGGCGGGACGTCGGCCGTACCGCTGAAGTGAGGTTCTGATGCGTGTCGTCGCCCTGTTGGTCGGCGTGCTCGCGGTGATCCTTCTGGTCGTCCTCGTCGCCGCCGCGGCCGGCGCCGCCGCGCGGCGGCGGGCGACCAGGATGTCGGCGGCGGCCCGGTGGCGCATGCGCCACTACGCCCATCGGGGCGAGACGGTGGTGACCGTGGCACTGTCCCCGCCGGACGGGCAGGTGATCGAGGAGCACGTGGTGGACCGTTTCCCCGACGGCGACGCCGAGTGGGAACAGCGGTTTCTCGCCGCACGCGAGGAGGCGGAGCTGCGGGCGTTCCACCTCAACGCCGACCGCCCGGCGATCGACGGCTGACCGGCGGGCGGGCGTTACCGATGATCTTGCCGGTCACCAGAAAGCGCCGGCGGGGGCCGGGCGCGGGCGATGTGGTACGTGCTCTGCGGTCGGCGGATTGGGTTGAACGCGGATTCTTCACGGTGGCTGTCGGTAGTGCCGTGTTCTTGCTGCTGCTTGCCGTGTTCGCCGGCCGCGACGGCGTGGACGGCGTGCGGGCACTCACGACCGGCGTGCACGGCACGGTGGTGCTCGACCAGTGCACGATCAGTGACGCGGCCAATGACCCGCGGTTCTGGACCTCTGGGTGGGACTGCTGGGGTGCTTTCACCGGTGACGGCGGGCGCCTCCGGATCGGCCATGTCAATGTCTTCCTTCATGCCGACCACCATCCCGGCCCTGTTGTCTCCGGACGGGTGAGCGGTCCTGCCGCCACCTGGGCGTGGCCCGACCGGGAGAACGAGTGGATGTTCGCATTGGCGCTGGCGGCCGGGCTGCCGGCTGCCGCCTGGTGGTCGCTGCGGGCGGCGATCGAGGTCATCGAGCCGGTCGGAGGGTGGCCGCGAAAACGTGGACCGGCTTCCTCGGGCAAGGAGGCTCAGCGGCCGGCGCAGATGGGCAACAGAGCCCGGCGCCGAAGACGACGACGCTGAGGCGCGACGGCCTATTCGCCACTCCTTCTGCTAGGGGCCTGAATCCGCGGTGAGAGACGCCTGCAGTGGCCCATTGAGCCAGCGGCCGATCTGCTTCCGGTTGCGTAAACGCACGACGCACAGATCGGGCCGCCGGCGCATCAGCTGAGCGACCCTTGCCTGGCTCTTGTGATGGGTGTTCCACGCCCACCGCACGATGTGTTCGCGATCGGTGAGGATCGTCCACAGCGCGGGCTCGCGATTGCCATTCCACAATTCCTGCCGGCGCAGCCGGCGCACGAGCGTGCGCCTGATCAACTGGCGCATCACCACCCAACGCGGAAGATCAAGCCAGACAAGCAGGTCAGCGCGATCGGCGAGGTGTGCCCGAACCGCGCTGTACTGCCACTCGGTCGCCCACTGCGGTCCGGCGCTGAACGCACGGACGTCGTTCAAGAAGGAGGCCCGAGGTGTCCAGTGCGAGCCGTGAAACAGGGCGTCGATCTCGATGTGGGGTACGCCGAGGATGGCCGCGACGCGGGCCGCGGTGGTCGTCTTGCCCGCGCCCGACGTTCCGGCCACGAGCACCCGGTACGGACGACGCGGCAGCGGGTCGACGGGACCCAACATCGGCACTGGTTCACGGTAGCCCGTTGCTTTCGGGGGTTTATTCCGTCCGGTGTCCGGACACCGGACGGGCATTTTTCCGAGATACACCGGGGTGCGAAATCGACGCGGTGCCGACGCCTTGACGCTCCGTTCGTGTGACCTTAGTCTCCGTCGCTATAAGAGAAATCTTTTTCACATTACGGAGAGTGCCACAAGCCCCAACCCGCGTTTCCCTTCCGAGGTGGCCCATGTCCGCATCCACCAAGCCCGCGCCGCGGAGATCCGTCCGTACCAAGCACCCCGTCGACGAGGTGCTGCCCGTCGGCAAGCTCGCCGTCTACGGCGTCCAGCACGTGCTGGCCTTCTACGCCGGCGCAGTGATCGTGCCGATCCTGCTGGCCAGCGCGATCGACCTGTCGACGGAGCAGCTCATCCACCTGATCAACGCAGACCTGTTCACCTGCGGCATCGCCTCGATCATCCAATCCGTCGGATTCTGGAGGATCGGCGTGCGGCTGCCGCTGCTGCAAGGCGTCACGTTCACCGCGGTGTCCCCGATGATCGCCATCGGCCTGGCCGCCGGCGGCGGCGCGGACGGCCTGGTCGTCATCTACGGCGCGGTGATCGTCGCCGGCCTGTTCACCTTCTTCATCGCGCCGTTCTTCAGCCGGCTGATCCGGTACTTCCCGCCGGTGGTGACCGGATCGGTCATCACCATCATCGGCATCGCCCTGCTGCCGGTGGCCGCGCTCGACGCGGTCGGCGGGGGCGCGAACCCCGAGCCGGACAACGGCGGCCACCTGGCCTACGCCACCGGCACGCTGCTGCTCATCGTGCTCATGCAGCGCTTCTTCCGGGGTTTCCTGGCCACGATCGCCGTCCTGGTCGGCCTGGTCGTCGGTACGCTCGTGGCGTGGGCGCTCGGGGACGCCACGTTCTCGTCCGTCGCCGACGCCTCGTGGGTCGGTGTCACCACACCGTTCTACTTCGGTTGGCCAAAGTTCAGCATCGCCGCGATCATCTCGATGATCGTCGTCATGGTGATCACGGCCGTGGAGACCACCGGTGACGTCTTCGCGACGGGAGAGATCGTGGACAAGCGCGTCACCCGCGAGGACATCGCGCGGGCGTTGCGGGCCGACGGCCTGGCCACCACGATCGGCGGCGTCCTCAATTCGTTCCCGTACACCTGCTTCGCCGAGAACGTCGGCCTGGTGCGTCTCACCCGTATCAAGAGCCGCTGGGTGGTCGCCGCGGCCGGTGTCTTCATGATCATCCTTGGGTTGCTGCCGAAGATCGCGGCGATCGTCGCCAGCATCCCGCCGCCGGTGCTCGGCGGCGCGGCGCTGGCGATGTTCGCCACCGTCGCGGTGGTCGGCATCCAGACCCTGTCCCGGGTGGACTTCCACGACCACCGCAACATCGTCATCGTCGGCACCAGCGTGGGCCTCGCCATGCTCGTCACCGTTCAGCCGGACGTGTCGAAGGCCGTGCCGGAGTGGGCCCAGATCATCCTCGGAAGCGGCATCACGCTGGGCAGCCTGACCGCGATCCTGCTCAATCTGGTCTTCCACCACATCGGTCGCGGCCGGGGTCCCGCCGTCGCCGGCGTCCCCGGTGCCGGGCAGATCCGCCTCGACCAGGTCAACTCGATGTCGCGGGAGGAGTTCGTGGACACCTTCGGCCCGCTGTTCCAGGGGCCGCGATGGGTGGTCGAGAAGGCGTACGGCAACCGGCCGTTCACCGACACGCAGGCGCTGCGGAGGGCCTTCCAGGAGGCGCTCTTCACCGCCTCGCCGGACCAGCAGCAGGAGCTGATGAGCTTCTACCCGGCGCTGGGCAGCGACGCGGTGGCCTCCGGCGACGAGGGGGCCTACTCGCACACCGACCAGGCCACCGCCGGCCTGACCCGGCTCACCGACGAGGACCACACCGCGTTCACCGAGCTGACCAACGCCTACCGGGAGAGGTTCGGTATCCCGCTGATCGTGGCGGTCCGCGACGCCGGCAACCGCGACCAGATCCTGGAGAGCGGTTGGGCGCGGATGAACAACTCGCCCACCCAGGAGCACGCCACCGCGTTGATCGAGATCGCGAAGATCGCCAACCATCGATTCGACGATCTCGTCGCCGAGGCCAACCCGATTCACACCGCGCGCACCCGGCGCTTCGACCAGTTGCACTGACACGTCGCACCGTCTACGGCGATCTTGGAGTTGTGGTGGGGTACAGATCAGGCACTATGCCACGAAAGGGCCACCACAACTCCAAGATCGGAGGAGGGTGGAAGGAGGGCGGATGAACAGCCTCTCGACGCACGTGCTCGACGCGACGACGGGCCGGCCGGCGTCCGGCGTACCGGTGCGGTTGGAGCGGCCGGACGGGAGTGTCGTCGCCGAGGCGCGCACCGACGCCGACGGGCGGATCCCCGAGCTCGCGACCGTCCTCGACGCCGGCGAGTACCGGTTGGTCTTCCACACCGGCAGCTACTTTCGGGACACCTTCTACCCGCAGGTCGTCGTGACGTTCTCGGTGTCCGGGCCGGAGCAGCACTACCACGTCCCGCTGCTGCTCAGCCCGTACGCCTACTCCACGTATCGAGGGAGCTGAAGCACATGGGCATCGTCTTGGGACCCAACCAGTACGGCAAGGCCGAGAACCGGGTGGTGCGGATCTACCGGGACACGCCGCGGCACGAGATCCGCGACGTCAACGTGTCCACGTCGCTGCGGGGCGACTTCTCCGCCGCCCACCTGGCCGGCGACCAGGCCCAGGTGCTGCCGACGGACACCCAGAAGAACACCTGCTACGCGTACGCCAAGGAGAAGGGCATCGGCGCGATCGAGGACTACGCGCTCACCCTCGCCCGGCACTTCGTCGAGGACGTGGCGCCGGTGGAGGGCGCGCGGATCGAGGTGGACGAGTACTTCTGGGACCGCATCGAGGTCGACGGCCGCCCGCACGACCACTCGTTCGTCCGGCGTGGACAGGAGATCCGCACCACCGTGGTGACCGTGGACGGCGACCGGGAATGGGTCGTGTCAGGGCTGAAGGACCTGGTGGTCCTCAAGAGCACCGGCTCGGAGTTCCGGGGCTTCCTCACCGACCGGTACACGACCCTGCAGGAGACCAGCGACCGGATCATGGCCACCTCGCTGATCGCCCGCTGGCGCTACCAGGGCACCGGCAGCGCCACCAAGGCGGCTTCGCCGCACTACGACGAAGAACACATCGACTGGGACGACACGTACGCCGGGATCCGTGCGGCCCTGCTGGCCCGTTTCGCCGAGGTACACAGCCTGGCGCTGCAGCAGACGCTGTGGGAGATGGGCAAGGCCGTCCTCGAACGCTTCGACGCCGTCGCCGAGATCAAGTTCTCGGCACCCAACAAGCACCACTTCCTGGTCGACCTGTCGCCGTTCAAGGTTGACAATCCCGGTGAGGTGTTTCACGCGGACGACCGGCCGTACGGGCTCATCCAGGCGACCGTCGCGCGCGACGACGCCGAGGACCCCGGCCTGGCGTGGTACACCGTCCCCGCGTTCGCCTGAGAAGAACCTCTGGAGCGCGACATGGAGTTCCTGCAACCGACCACCTGGCGGCAGGCCCTGGAGGCCAAGTCAGCAAACCCGAAGGCGGTGCCGATCCAGGGCGGCACCGACGTGATGGTCGAGCTCAACTTCGACCGGCACCGGCCCCCGGCGCTGCTCGACCTCAGCCAGATCGAGGAACTGGGCCGGTGGGAGCAGACCGACGGCACGGTACGCATAGGTGCCGCGGTGTCCTACACCCGCACGATCACCGAGCTCGGCGACCGGCTGCCCGGTCTGGCGATGGCCGCGCGTACCGTCGGTTCGCCGCAGATCCGGAACCGGGGCACGGTGGCCGGCAACCTCGGCGCCGCGTCGCCCGCCGGGGATTCGCATCCAGCGCTGCTGGCGACCGACGCGGTGGTCGAGGTGGAGTCGGTCCGCGGCGTACGCCAGGTGCCGGTGGCGTCCTTCTATGCCGGGGTGAAGCGCAGCGTACTGGAACCCGACGAGCTGATCCGGGCCACGCTCGTCCCGGTCGCCACCGGCCCGCAGCAGTACTGCAAGATCGGCACCCGCAACGCGATGGTGATCGCGGTGGCCGCCTTCGGGCTGGCACTGCATCCCGACCGGCGGCGGGTGGGCACCGGCATCGGTTCCGCCGCACCGACCCCGCGCCGGGCCCGAGACGCCGAGGCGTACGTGGGCGAGGCCCTGGACGCGGGCGGCTACTGGGACACCCGCGAGCCGATCCCGGACACCGTGGCCACCCGGTTCGGCGACCTTGTCGCCGCCGCCTCCTCGCCGATCGACGACGTACGCGGCAGCGCCCGGTACCGCCAGCACGCCCTGTCCGTGATGGCCCGCCGCGCCCTGCTCTGGGCCTGGAACGAATTCCGAGAGGGGTGAGGAGCGTGATGCGCCTCAGCTTCACCGTGAACGGCCACGAGATGAAGGCCGACGAGGTCTGGGCGGGCGAGAGCCTGCTGTACGTCCTGCGCGAGCGCATGGGCATGCCCGGCTCGAAGAACGCCTGCGAGCAGGGCGAGTGCGGCTCGTGCACGGTGTATCTCGACGGGGTCGCGGTCTGCTCCTGCCTGGTCGCCGCAGGCCAGGCGCAGGGCCGCGACGTGCGGACCGTGGAGGGGCTGGCCACCGGTGATGACCTGCATCCGGTCCAGCAGGCTTTCCTGGATGCGGGCGCGGTGCAGTGCGGCTTCTGTACGCCGGGCCTCCTGGTCGCGGCGCACGACCTGCTGCGCCGCAATGGAGAGCCGACCGATCCGGAGATCCGTGAGGCCCTGGCCGGAAACCTGTGCCGCTGCACCGGATACGAGAAGATCCTGGACGCCGTCCGCCTGGCCGCCGACCGGATGCGTGCGTCATGACCGCGATGATCCTCGAAGGTGCCACCGTCGTCACGATGGACCCGCAGCGTTCCGAGTACGCCACCGGCCACGTGGTGGTGGAGGACAACCGGATCACCGCGGTCGGCGCCGGTCCCGCTCCGTCCGGTCAGGACGGTCCCCGGCTGGATGCCACCGGGTGCCTCGTCACGCCCGGTTTCGTCAACACCCACCACCACCTGTACCAGTGGGTGACTCGGGGGCTGGCGGTCGACTCGACCCTGTTCGGCTGGCTCACCGCCCTGTATCCGGTGTGGGCCGGCATCGACGCGGACATCGTGCGTACCGCGGCGACCGGCTCGCTGGCGTGGCTGGCCCGCAGCGGCTGTACCACCACGATGGACCACCACTATGTCTTCCCGCGCGACGGGGGCGACGTGTTCGCCGCCGAGATCGAGGCGGCCTCGCGGGTGGGCCTGCGGTTCCACCCCACCCGCGGCTCGATGGACCTCGGGCAGTCCAAGGGCGGCCTGCCGCCCGACCGGGTGGTGGAGGACCGCGACGAGATCCTGGCGGCTACGCAAGCGGCGATCGAGAAGCACCACGACCCGGCGCCGGATGCGATGGTACGGGTCGCCGTCGCGCCGTGTTCGCCGTTCTCGGTCACGCCCGAGTTGCTCACCGAGGCGGCGGCGCTGGCCCGCCGGCACGGTGTCCTGCTGCACACCCACCTCGCCGAGACGCTCGACGAGGAGGACTTCTGCCGGCAGAAGTTCGGCTGCACCCCGATCGAGTACATGGACCGGCTCGGCTGGCTCGGCCCGGATGTGTGGTTCGCCCATGCGGTTCACCTCGACGACGCCGCGATCGCGACGATGAGCCGCACGGGCACCGGTGCGGCGCACTGCCCCTCGTCGAACGCCCGGCTCGGCGCGGGCATCTGCCGCGCCGCCGACCTGCACCGCGCGGGCGTACGGATCGGGCTGGGCGTGGACGGCGCCGCCTCCAACGAGGCCAGCTCACTGCTGGAGGAGGTACGCCACGCCGTGCTGTTCGCGCGTGCCCGTGGCGGCCCCGAGGAATTGGCCGTGCGCGATGCCCTGGAGATGGCCACCATGGGCGGCGCCCGGGTGCTGCGCCGGGCGGACGAGATCGGCTCCCTCGAGCCCGGCAAGCTCGCCGACCTGGCGCTCTGGCGCTTGGACGGGCTCGGCCACGTCGACGTCGTCGACCCGGTTGCGGCGCTGGTCCTGGGTGCCCCGCCGCCGCTGGAGTTGCTGCTGGTCAACGGCCGTCCCGTGGTCGAGAAGAACCGGGTGGTCACCGTCGACGAGGCCGACCTGGCCGCCGAGGTGGCGGCCGCGAGCAAGACCCTGCTGACCCGAGCGGGTGTGTCATGACCGACTGCACCGAGCGGCACTCGGCCGCACCCGTACAACGGCCTCGCGGGCGAGGGCCAGAAGCGCATGACGAAGGGGGCACCGTCATGACCGACTGTCGCACCGTGCAACCGCCTCGCAGGCGAGGGCCACGAAGGCATGACGAAGGAGGTGCGTCCTCATGAGCACAACACCTGTGGGTGCGCCGAGCCACCTGACCGGCGTGACGGCAGGCGGCGGCGTGGGCGCCAGCCCGCTGCGCCCCGACGGCGTTTCGAAGGTACGCGGCGAGTTCGCCTACGCCAGCGACCTGTGGATAGAGGGCATGCTGTGGGGGTCGACCCTGCGCAGCCCGCATCCGTTCGCGCGGATCCGCTCCATCGACATCCGCGAGGCGCTGACGGTCGCGGGCGTGCAGGCCGTGCTGACCGCCGAGGACGTGCCGGGCCAGAACCGGTACGGCCTCGAGCTCGCCGACCAGCCCGTGCTGGCCGACGAGGCGGTCCGCTACCAGGGTGAGCCCGTGGCCCTGGTGGCCGCCGACCATCCCGAGATCGCCCGCCAGGCGGCCAAGCGGATCCGGGTCAACTACGACGTGTGGGAGCCGGTCACCGACGCGATGGCGGCGCTGGGCCACCCCACGTGGAACATGCTGCACGACATCTCCGCGCCGGCCACCGGGATCAGCCGGGAGGCGGCACACCTGCACCCGCAGGGAAACCTCGTGCGCCACCTGCGGCTGCGCCGTGGCGACGAGGAGCCGGTCGCCGATGTCGTGGTGGTCGGCGAGTACGAGGTGGGCATGCAGGATCAGGCGTTCCTGGGCCCGGAGTCCGGCCTGGCCGTGCCGGCCGAGGACGGCGGGGTCGATCTGTACGTGGCGACCCAGTGGTTGCATGCCGACCAGCGCCAGGTGTGCGCCGCGCTGGGGCTGCCACCGGAGAAGGTACGCATGACGCTCGCGGGTGTCGGCGGCGCGTTCGGCGGCCGCGAGGACCTGTCCATGCACGTGCACGCCTGCCTGCTGGCACTGCGGACCGGCCGGCCGGTCAAGATGGTCTACAACCGCGAGGAGTCGTTCTTCGGCCACGTGCACCGGCACCCGGCCCGGATGCGCTTCGAACACGGTGCCGACCGCGACGGCAAACTCATCTACGTCAAGGCGGAGATCTACCTCGACGGCGGCGCCTACGCGTCCAGCACCCCGGCCGTGGTGGGCAACGCCGGCACCATGGGCATCGGCCCGTACGAGGTGCCGAACATCTCCGTAGACGCGTGGGGCGTCTACACCAACAACCCGCCGTGCGGCGCGATGCGCGGCTTCGGGTCGGTGCAGGCGGCGTACGCGCACGAGGCGCAGATGGACAAGCTGGCCGCCGAGCTGGGGATGGACCCGGTGGAACTGCGCTGCCGCAACGCCATGCATGAGGGCGGCCGGGCGCCGACCGGGCAGCTCATCGACAGCCCGGCGCCGGTGGTCGACCTGTTGCGCCGCGTACAGGAGATGCCGATGCCGCCGGATCGCCCGGCCGGATCGCCGGACATCCGGGAGATGCCCGGCGGCGTGTCGAACACCACCCACGGCGAGGGGGTCGTCCGCGGCGTGGGGTACGCGGTCGCGTACAAGAACGTGGGTTTCTCGGAGGGGTTCGACGACTACTCGACCGCGCGCGTGAAGCTGGAGCTGCTGGCCGGCGAGCCGACCGCCACCGTGCACACGGCCGCGGCCGAGGTGGGCCAGGGCCTGGTCACGATCGAGCAGCAGATCGCGCGGACCGAGCTGGGCGTCGATCACGTGGTGGTGCACCCCAAGGACACCGCGGTGGGCAGCGGCGGCTCGTCGTCGGCGTCCCGGCAGACCTATGTCACCGGCGGGGCCGTGAAGGCGGCCTGCGAGGCGGTCCGCGAGGAGGTTCTCGACCGCGCCCGGCGGCGCAGCGGCCGTAGCGACCTGGTTGGCCTGCGGCTCGCGGACGGCAACGTGCTCGCCGGCACCGACGTGGTCGCGTCGCTGGCCGACCTGCTCGACGAGCCGGTCGAGCACACCGTCGAGTGGCGGCATCGCCCGACCCGGCCGGTGGACCCGCAGACCGGGCAGGGCGACGCGCACATGCAGTGGGCGTTCAGCGCGCATCGGGCGGTGGTCGACGTCGACATCGAGCTGGGGCTCGTCAGGGTCGTCGAACTGGCCTGCGCCCAGGACGTCGGCAAGGCGATCAACCCGGACGCCGTGGTCGGCCAGATCCAGGGCGGCACCGCCCAGGGGATGGGCCTCGCGCTGATGGAGGAGATCATCGTCTCCGACGGCAAGATCAGGAACCCGTCGTTCACCGACTACCTGATTCCCACCATTCTCGACATGCCGCCGATGCAGATCGAGGTGCTCGAGTACGCCGATCCGCACGCCCCGTACGGCCTCCGCGGCGTCGGCGAGCCGCCGACCATCTCGTCCGGTCCCGCCGTGGCCGCCGCGATCCGCGCGGCCACCGGTTTGGACCTGCGCCGGGTCCCCATCCGGCCGGAGCACCTGACCGGCACCTGAGGGCCGGCCGATGTCGGCGAGGAGTAGCGCGGTCCATCCCGCGCTACTCCTGGCGTACCGCACGAGAGAGGCGTGACCAGCATGGACTTCACCGATCTGCCCGACCTGGCCGTCCGCACCCTCGGCGGCAGCGTCGTCGCGGCCAACGACGAGCTGTTCGCCGAACGGGAGAACCTCATCAAGCCGCGGCCGGCCGTGTTCAACGCGCACACGTTCGGCCACAAGGGACAGATCTACGACGGCTGGGAGACCCGCCGCCGCCGGGAGCCGGGCCACGACTGGGCGATCGTCCGGCTCGGCGTGCCCGGAGTCGTCCGGGGGGTGGTGGTCGACACCGCGTTCTTCACCGGCAACTATCCGGAGCAGTGCTCGGTCGAGGCGACGTCGGTCGAGGGGTACCCGAGCCCGGACGAGCTCGCCGCCGCCGCGTGGACCGAGATCGTGCCCCGCTCGCCGCTGAAGGGCGACACGCGCAACCCGTTCACCGTCGCCGCCGGGGAGAGCTGCACGCACGTACGGTTGAACATCTTTCCGGACGGCGGCGTGGCGCGCCTGCGGGTGCACGGCGAGGTCGTACCGGACCCGCGCTGGCTCGGCGGCGCGCCGCTGGACCTGGCGGCGTTGGAGAACGGCGGCCTCGTCGTGGATTGTTCGAACATGTTCTACTCGTCGCCCAACAACCTGTTGCTGCCGGGCCGGGCGCGCGTCATGGGCGACGGCTGGGAGACCGCCCGCCGCCGCGACGAAGCAAACGACTGGGTCGAGGTGCGGCTCGCCGCCGAGGGTGTGATCCGGCGGGTCGAGCTGGACACCACCCATTTCAAGGGCAACGCGCCCGGCTGGTTCCGGCTGAGCGACGCCGGTGGTGCCGAACTGATCCCCCGGACCCGGCTGCAGCCGGACACCCGCCACCAGTTCCGGGTCGCCACCGCCGAGCCGTCGAGCCGAGTCCGGGTCGACGTGTACCCCGACGGCGGCTTCGCCCGGCTGCGGCTGTACGGCGACCTCACCGCCGACGGCCGCGCCCAGTTGGGGCTGGCCTGGTACAACCGGTTGCCGGCCGGCCATCTGGCGGCGGTACTCGAAGCGGAGGCCGGCGTGCCCGAGGCTGATGCGGCCGCGCTCGTGGCCGCCCGCCCGGTCGACGACGCGGCGGCGCTGCCCCCCGACGTGGCGCGGCTGATGCTGGGAGCGTGACGTCGGCGGTACTCAGGGTCGGCGAAGTCGAACCAGCCGTACGAGTTGCTGCAGGCCGTGGAGGACGTTCCGCGCGCAGCGCCTCACGCCGTCCGTGTTGCCGAGGATGAGGCGGCCGTCGACCCGCGCCGGCGTGGGCGTACAGCCCGCGGTGCTTCACGCCTCCGCGTCGCCGATGACCAGGCGGCCGTCGACCCGCGCCTGCGTAGGCATACTGCCCGCAGTGCTTCACGTCTCCGCGCTGCCGATAACCAGGCGGCCGTCGCCCCCCGCCGGCGTGGGCATACTGCCTGCATTGCTTCACCTGTCCTCGTTGCCGATGATCAGGCAGCCGTCGCAAGGCGCCGGCGTGGGCGTACTGCCCGCAAAGCTTCACGTCTGCGCGTTGCCGATGATCAAGCAGCGGCCGATCCGCACCGCAGTGGAGGCACTGCCCCGCGTCGTTAAGCAGATGATGGTGAGCGGCAGGCGTTGGCATGCAGTAGCCCACACGCGACTTCGGTGGCGAGAATGACAACGGGCACCGGAACCTTGCCGCGTTTGGCGGCAATTCGTCGGCCGCCCTGCATGCCGATGATCGCGGTCCGGCCGTTCGGCCGGCGCTTACGGCGCCGATGTTCGTACAACCGTCGCCGGTGCACAGATTCGCCGATGAATCACTATTCTTGGAAGCCGCCCGGGAATCGTGTCTCTTCGTCGCGGAAATAGTTGCGGGGTGCGGCCGGCCGTCAATGTTGCATTCTGTGGTGCGCGGCGTGTCCCGGGCCCCGGCGGCTGCCTCTCGGCCGGAGCAGGTCGATATGCGCCGCCGGTCCTCCGGCGCCACTTGCCACCGGTCGGGCTGGTGCGCGCCGGCGGGTGTGCGTGTACTGGTACTTGGGCTGCGCGTGAGATCGCGGCCCGATCTGGCTGGTCCGACGGTTACGCTCCGAGCCGGGGTTTGCCCTGCGTTCGGGGACGTAGGCTGCGGGGATGCCGGGACAGGTCTGTTCCGTACGCGCTGCAAGCGTTCGGCATGCCGCCGTGCCAGGCCCCAGGAGCGGTGGCGCTGCTGAGTGCGGCGGAACTCATCACGGCTCGGCGAATAGTTGCGTGATTTGGTCCGGTCACGCATTCCGGCCAGTTCCGCGGTGGTGAACAACTGCAGCTGTCGCATGCGATTATTATCCCGCGATCCGGCGGATCTATCATGCCCGATCCTGAGTTCGATCATGCCAATTTAGATGGCGTGGCAGTCAGCTCCCGAGCCGATTCCGGCCCGAATCGATTCCGACTTCCGGTGCGAGAACCGAATTGTCATGCGGGTTCAACGCGCGGCCAGCCCGCAGATGACATCGAAGTGGCCGACCAAGATCGACAAGGCGAGCTGCTGCAGCCGGCCGACTGCCGGAATGCTCCATCCCACCGGCGCATGTCCGGGGTGGCGGGCGCTGTTGGAGCTTCACCACGAACTGCGGACCCAGCACACCGGCTGGGCGTAACAGATCCGGCCGGGTCTGTTACCACCCGGGCAGCACCGCGCCCTGGCGGGCCCGGACCATCCGGGGTGGCCGGGCCGAGCTCCGGGCGATTGTCAACGAGCGGCTGCCGATCTCCGGGCGGGCCGCGTCGCCGGACGCTGTCCACCGCCTGGGCAGCACCGCGCCCTGGCCGGCCCGGACCATCCGGGGTGGCCGGGCGCAGCTCCGGGTGATTGTTGGCGAGCGGCTGCCGATCTCCGGACGGGCCGCGTCGCCGGACGCTGTCCACCACCCGAAGCGTGAGACGCGCCGGCCCGTCGGCCGGATGAAACGGATCGGCTCGCGCCACTCCAGAAACGCCCAGCATCGTGGTCAACCGCGCTCATGCCCGCCCATCCGATGTCACCCTCCCTAGTCGAGCAGCGCGATCGCGGTCGGCGCGTCCTCGGCGCGCAGGGCCAAGTCCTCGAACTCCACCACGTTGTCGAGCTCCGTGCCCATCGCGATGTTCGTGACACGCTCCAGGATGATCTCCACGACCACCGGCACCCGGTACTCGGCCATCAGCTTCTTCGCCTCGTCGAGAGCCGGCGCGATCGCGTCGGGCGCGGACACCCGCAGCGCCTTGCAGCCCAGGCCCTGGGCGACGGCGACGTGGTCGACGCCGTACCCGTTCACGTCGGGCGCGTTGACGTTGTCGAACGAGAGCTGGACGCAGTAGTCCATGTCGAAGCCGCGCTGCGACTGCCGGATCAGGCCGAGGTACGCGTTGTTCACCAGGATGTGGATGTAGGGCAGGTTGAACTGCGGGCCGACCGCCAGT
>Ga0081539_10000881_pt1 | contig 57379 bp, 50 predicted proteins | sample TabmetS4T2R2_FD_71023 | JGI IMG/M metagenome (GOLD analysis project Ga0081539, IMG submission 71023) | Tabebuia heterophylla rhizosphere microbial communities from the University of Puerto Rico - S4T2R2 | ecosystem: Host-associated > Plants > Roots > Rhizosphere ...
ACAGGCGCCGACAAGGCGGCCGGCCAATCTCCCCCCTTGCGGGGGAGATGTCCGGCAGGACAGAGGGGGGCAACGTAGAGCGCGACCACAGCCGAAGACTGGATTTCGCAGGACAAATGCGAAGGAATGCCGTCGCCTTCAATCGCCACGACGGCGCTCCTCCGCCTGCGCGTCGAGGATGCGCCGCACCTCGGCCACAAGCTCGTCCTGCGGCACAGTCACCTGGCCCGGCCGGGACTCCTTGTATTCCTCGTGGCCGGCGATCCCCGCAGCAAGCCGTGCGCCTTCGACCAAATCCTTGATTTGCACGGTACCGGCGGCGCGTTCGTCGCCGCCCTGGATCACCACGCAGGGGCTGCCGCGGCGGTCGGCATATTTCATCTGCGCCTTCATGCCGGCGCCGCCGAGATACATCTCGGCGCGGATGCCGGCCTGGCGCAGCGCCGACACCATCCTCTGGTAGCGGCCGAGGCTTTCCGTGTCCTTGTCGAGGACCAGCACGACGACCGGCCCAACCACATCCGACGTGTCGAGCTTGCCGAGGTTCTTCAGCGCCGTCATCAGCCGCGAAACCCCGATTGAAAAGCCTGTCGCTGGTACCGGCTCGCCGCGGAAGCGCGACACCAGCCCGTCATAACGCCCACCGCCGCCGACCGAGCCGAACCGCACGATCTGGCCTTCCTCGTTGGGGATTTCGGCGAGCAGCTCCGCCTCGAAGACGGGTCCGGTGTAGTATTCCAGGCCGCGGACGACGGAGGGATCGATGCGGATACGCTGCCCACCATATCCGGATTCATAGACAAGTTTCTCAATCTGCGAGAGTTCCGCCAAGCCTTCGTAAAGCTTCTCGTTCATCGGAACTCCGACGGTCATGTGTTCGATGGTCAGTTGATTGTCGACAGCCTCTGCGTAGGCCGTGTTAGCGGCCGTAGGATACCCAGTTCGCACAACATCATCAGAGGCTGCCGCTTCGTGATATCGCGGATCGCGAGGATCAACTTCCACTGCAGCCGCAGGGAACATCAGCACGCGAAGAACCTGTTTAATCCGCCCCTCATCTAGCCCCGCGCCCCTAGTAAAATCCCCCTCGTTAGGCTTCCCGCCGTCCCAACGGCCCGGCCCGAGCAGCAAGCGCACGCCTTCCGGCCCGAACTTATCCAGCTTGTCGATCGCCCTTAGCACCGTCAGCCTTCGCCCGGCATTCTCGTCGCCGCCGAGGCCGATCGCCTCCAGCACGCCATCCAGCACCTTGCGGTTGTTGACGCGGATCACATAGTCGCCACGCTTTATGCCCAGCGCCTCCATCACGTCGGCCATCATCATGCACATCTCGGCGTCGGCCGCGACGCCCGGCGTGCCGACCGTGTCGGCGTCGAACTGCATGAACTGGCGGAAGCGGCCGGGCCCTGGCTTCTCGTTGCGAAACACCCAGCCGGCCTTGTAGTTGCGGTAGGGCTTCGGCAGCCGCCCGAAATTCTCCGCCACGAAGCGCGCCATCGGCGCGGTGAGGTCGTAGCGCAGCGACAGCCATTCGCCCTTTTTCCCTGTCGCGGCTGCGCCGCTCCTCGCCTCTTGTCCGTCGTCGTCCTGGAAGGAGAAGACGCCCTCGTTCGGCCGGTCTTGGTCCGGCAGGAATTTGCCGAGCGCTTCGGTATATTCGATGAGCGGCTGGTCGGCGGGCTCGAAGCCGTAGAGCTCGAACACCTCCCTGATCTTGGCCATCATCTTCTCGGCGGCGCGGATGTCTTCCGCCGAGCGGTCGACGAAGCCGCGCGGCAGGCGCGCTTTCATTTTTTCTGATCTGTCGGCCATCGGACTTCGGCTCGCGTCGTAACAAAATTTTGTTTTTCGCCGCGCGTCGTATCGGACAAGGCCTGCTCGGACAAGCTTTTGTGTCCGCGATAGCGGTCACTCAGCCCGTTTACAAATTCCAGGAGCTCTCCGCCGTCATGCTCGGGCTTGTCCCGAGCATCTGCCAAGCTATTGATTTAACAAGCAGCCGGCAGATCCTCGGCACAAGGCCGAGGATGACGCGGGGTTTTGCGACGACGTTTGGGAGCAGTCTCGTGCGGCTGCTATCGCAGTTACAAAGCGCGCAATGCCGCGACATTCGCCGGAAACAGCCAGCGGGCGACAATCCGGGCGACAAGGCAACCCGAGCCAATCCGATGAAACTCAGGAAACTCCGCGCCCGCATGGTTGGTGAACGCGTGATCCGCGCGAGCATGAAGGGCCACGAAACGGGCGGGCGCTGCCGCGTGCTCCGTATGCTCTGTGCAGCCAACAGCAACAGCCGCGAGAAGGCGCGCGGAGTGACGCCGTCCGACCTGCGGCCCGGCCCGTTCGAGATGTCGCCGGCCGGCAACAGTCCGAGCCTCGCGCTGATAACCGCGCTTCTGGTCGTCTATCCGGTCTTCGCCTCGGTCGCGATCGTGATCGCCGGTTTCTGGTTCCTCGGCCCGTCCGGCTTGGCGTGAGGCGCCGACGGCGAAGCCGCTTCGCCAAACTGCACGGCAAGACGACCTCTCAAAAAATCTTATTCACCCCCCTCCGGCCGCCCTTATCCTCGCCGACAGTTTCTCCTGCGGGAACGCCGATCATGACGGTGGTCTGTGGGGAGGAACCGGCGTTTCGGGAAAACGGCTAACGTGGCCGTGGACGCGGAGGGCTGTCCCAGAGTTCCAGGACTCCCCGCTGAGTGGGGACGAGGCGGCGTATGTCGACCGCCGACGCAGAAACACCGGCTGTTGCCGGCATGTCCCATGTCGGGAACGGGGCAGTCAAACAACGCCGGCGGGGTGCGAGGCTCGCGCCACGTAAATAAGTTTCGGAAGGCTCGGCCCTCGCGCCCCGCTTCCCGACCCTCACCCTGAGCCCGCGAAGCGGTCGAAGGGTCAATAACCAGACGCTTTGGCGGGCGTGGTAAAGGAGAAGGCGTAAGTGCAGGCAAGAGTTTACTTTTTGCCGCGGGAAAGCGCGGCGGCTGAGGGTTCATTCTGGCGCCAAAAAGTCAACTGTCCCCTCGTGAGCCTACCCCGGCCGCTTGAAGCGCTTCCGCTCCGCCTCGACCTCGGCCCGGCACACGCAGCCCTCGATATGGTCGTTGACCAGTCCCATCGCCTGCATGAAGGCATAGACCGTGGTCGGGCCGACGAAGCTCCAGCCCCGCGTCTTCAGTTCCTTCGAGATCAGCGTCGAGGTCTCGGTCTTGGGCATCGCCATCACCGCCGCGCGGTCGACAAGGTTCGGCCGCTGATGCGGCTGCGGCTCGAACTTCCAGAACCAGGCAGCGAGCGAGCCGGCCTCGTCGGCCAGCTCGCGGGCGCGCCTGGCATTGTTGACCGTCGATTCGATCTTGCCACGGTGGCGGATGATGCCGGCGTCCTGCAGCAGCCGCTCGACATCCTTCTCCGTGAAGCGGGCGACGCGCTCGAAATCGAAGCCATCGAAGGCCGCGCGGAAATTCTCGCGTTTGCGCAGGATCGTCAGCCACGTCAGGCCGGACTGGAAGCCTTCGAGGCAGATCTTCTCGAACAGCCGGTGATCACTTGCCATCGGCCTTCCCCATTCGCGGTCGTGATAGCTGCGATAGAGCTCATCGCTGTTGCCCCAGGCGCAGCGCAGCGTGCCGTCCGGCCCGGCGGCCAACCCCGTGCTCATCTCTTCCATGGGCATTCCTTACTGGCGCCAGGCGCGCTTTACGCGGCTTTTACCAGATTCCTGAACCGGGCGATAACCACACCAAAAGCTTTGCTGACAAACTCGCTTTTTAGCGATTTCGATTCACCATTCGCTTGCCAGAGCGCGCCAACATCGTTCGTGAAGCCGGGGCCTTTTCTTCCTCCAGCCCGGCGCCACGAACGAGTGCCAGAGTGCGTCCAATGAAGTTGCCCATCCTGTTTCTTGGCGCGGCGGTCGCCGCCGCCCTGCCCGCGGAGGCGGGCGAACGTTATGCGACCCGTCCGCCGGTCGTCGTCAGCCCCGACCTGACCGCGCCCTGGGTGACGCAGCTTCAACGCAAGCGGGCAACCTATGGCTGGCTGGGCATGGGAGCCAAGCAGCAGCCCATCACGGTCTACAGGCGCGTCAAGCAGACACCCACCCAGCGCTACGGCCAGGTGAAGCGCTACGTGCCCGACCCACAGCAGACCGCCGCGCTGCCCGCACAGCCGCAAATGTACACCAGGGAGGAGATGCAGCGGAAACTCGACCCGAAATATTACCCGCAGCAGGTCGACTATGCCGGCCCCGAGAAACCGGGCACCATCGTCATCGATAGCGCGAACAAGTTCCTCTACCTCGTGCAGGCCGGCGGCAAGGCACGGCGCTACGGCGTCGGCGTCGGCAAGGAAGGTTTCGGCTGGAGCGGCACCGAGAACATCACCCGCAAGGGGGAATGGCCGGACTGGCATCCGCCGGCGGAGATGATCGTGCGCGAACGCGAGAAAGGCCGCATCCTTCCCGTCAGGATGGAAGGCGGCATCGAGAACCCGCTCGGCGCGCGGGCGCTCTATCTCGGCAACACGCTCTACCGCATCCACGGCACCAATGCGCCCTGGACGATCGGCACCAACGTCTCGTCCGGCTGCATCCGCATGCGCAACGAAGACGTGGTCGACCTCTATGAACGCGTCAGCGTCGGCACGAAGGTGGTCGTGATGTGATTTTTTTGCGGGGGGGGCGCCCTGAGCCTTGCGAGAGGGGGGCTCCGGACGACCGCAAGGGGGCAGAGCGCCTGAAACGGCCGCGCTGCCCTTTGTTTCTCCGCCTTACAGTCCTGCGGGCTTCGGGCCGCCATAGGCCCAGTCGAGCAGCTCGACCGTATGCACGATCGGCATCCCGGCGCGATCGGCGATCTGGGTGATGCAGCCGATATTGCCTGTCGCCACCACGTCGGCGTTCGTCGCGGCGATGTTCTTGACCTTGCGGTCGCGCAGCCTGGCCGCAATGTCCGACTGCATGATGTTGTAGATGCCGGCCGAGCCGCAGCACAGATGCCCCTCGCGCGGCTCCTTCACGAGAAATCCGGCCTTCGCCAGAAGCTCCTTCGGCTGGCGGGTGATCTTCTGCCCATGCTGCATCGAGCAGGCCGAGTGATAGGCGACGGCAAGGCCGGGTTTCGCGGCCGGCGCGGGCAGATCGAGCGAAACCAGATATTCGGTCACGTCCTTGGCCAGGGCCGAGACACGTGCGGCCTTCTCTGCGTAGGCCGGATCGAGGCGGAGCATGAAGCCGTAATCCTTGATCGTTGTGCCGCAGCCGGACGCCGTAATGATGACCGCGTCGAGGCCACCGGCCTCGAGCTCGCGCACCCAGACATCAACATTTTGCCGCGCAGCTTCGAGCGCGGCCTCCTCGCGGCCCATATGGTGCACCAGCGAGCCGCAGCAGGTCTCGCCGCGCGGCGCCACGACCTCGACGCCGAGCCGGGTGAGCAGCCGTATCGCCGCCTTGTTGATGGCAGGGTCGATCACCGACTGCACACAGCCGGTGAGCAGCGCGACGCGGCCGCGACGCGCCCCGCCAGCGGCGTGAACAGCAAGCGATGACGAAGGCGACTTCGGCGGCAAGGTTTTCGGCGCAAGCGCCAGCATGGCGGCAAAAGGCTTCAGCGCCGGCACCCTGGCGAAGAAACCCGCGAAAGGCCGGCCGAGCTTCGCCAGCAACAGCGCTGCGCGCAAACGCGCCGGATGGGGCAGCACGGCTGCGAGCATCGCCCGCGTCAGGCGGTTCGGCAGCGGCCGGCGATAGGTCTTCTCGATATGGGCGCGGGCATGATCGACCAGATGCATGTAGTTCACGCCCGACGGGCAGGTCGTCATGCAGGCAAGGCAGGAGAGGCAGCGGTCGATGTGCCTGACGATCTCCTCGTCCGCCGGGCGGCCGTTCTCCAGCATGTCCTTGATCAGGTAGATGCGGCCGCGCGGGCTGTCGAGCTCGTTGCCGAGCGTCACATAGGTCGGGCAAGTGGCCGTACAGAAGCCGCAATGCACGCATTGGCGCAGGATCTTTTCGGATTCCGCGACATGTGGATCGGCAAGCTGGGCAAGGGTGAAGGTGGTTTGCATTCAAGTCATCCGCCCGGGATTCAATATGCCCTTCGGGTCAAACTGCTCTTTCAGCCGCGCCGAGAGCGCTGCAAGGGCGCCAGTCTGCTGCTCGAAGACCGGGACCGCAGCGCGCAACGCCGGCGCGGCGCGGACCAGCGTCGCATGGCCCCCGCCATGCGCCTTGACGAGCCGGCGAACCAACTCCGCCTCGGGATCGTCCTCCAGCTTCAGCCAGATCAGCCCGCCCTGCCAATCGTAGAAAACCTCTGCAGCAGCTTCCTTGCGCAGCGCATAGACCATTGCATGGCATTGCGACGGCGCCATGGAGATGCGCCATACCGGCTTCTGAGTGCCATCGGCGAAGGGGATCGCATCGCGCACGTCGCGCCAGATGGCGCGCGAGCGGTCGCGATCGATTTCCTCGATCAGGCCGGCTGCCGCGACCAAAGCCTTCAGATGTGAAATCCGTGCTACGACGGAAGGGCCGAACCCCTCGACCCGTAGCAGCGTCGCCGCTTCATTGCCGAGCATGCCGCCGGCCACACGGTCGGCGATCATGCGGGGCAGGTGCGCGGCGCCGGACACCTCGGCGCTGGAGCCCATGGCGAGCGCCATGGCGTACGCTGCGTCCTCCTCCGTGAGGCCACGCACGGCAAGCGTCGTCTCGGTCTCGGCGGCCGGCAGCACCTTGAAGGTGAGGTCGGTGACGACCGCGAGCGTGCCCCACGAACCCGCCAGCCCCTTGGAAAGATCATAGCCGGTAACGTTCTTCACCACGCGCCCGCCCGACTTGAAAGCCTCGCCGCGGCCTGAGACCGCATGCACGCCAAGAATATGGTCGCGCGCCGCCCCTGCCTTCAATCGACGCGGGCCGGAGAGATTGGCGGCCAATACGCCGCCGATCGTACCCTTGCCGCGCTCACCGCCGAGCAGCGGGCCGTAGTCCATCGGCTCGAAGGCAAATTCCTGGTTCCTGGCGGCCAGCATCGCTTCGATCTCTGCGCGCGGCGTACCGGCCCTGGCTGAAAGCACCAGTTCCTCCGGCTCATACAGCGTGACGCCCGTTACATGCGACAGGTCGAGCGTGTGCGCGGCCTGCACCGGCCTGCCTATGCCGCGCTTGGAGCCGTGACCTATGATCTCCAGAGGCTGCTCCTCGGCCGCCGACCATTGGACAGCGGAAAGAATTTCGGCGGCGGAAGAGGGGGTGAAGGTGGTCAATTGAACCACCTGCTCGAGGCAGCTCCGATTGAAGCGCGCGCTCTACGTTGCCCCCCTCTGTCCTGCCGGACATCTCCCCCGCGAGGGGGGAGATTGGCTGGCCGCTTTGGCTTCGCCAACGGCCAACGCCGGCGATTGGCGAAACTATCGATGACAGCCAATCTCCCCCCTCGCGGGGGAGATGTCCGGCAGGACAGAGGGGGGCGCGACAGAACGCCGAGGCAGCAACCATTGTTATTGCTCTCCGCCACTCAAAACCTCGGCAATTCCGGAAACGCCAACTGCCCGCGATGCACATGCATGCGGCCAAGCTCGGCGCAGCGGCGCAATTGCGGGAACACCTTGCCCGGATTGAGGAGATGGTTCGGGTCGAAGGCGCATTTCACCCGCATCTGCTGGTCGAGATCGGCCTCGTCAAACATCTCGCCCATCAGGTCGCGCTTTTCGACCCCGACTCCGTGCTCGCCGGTGAGCACACCCCCGACCTGGACGCAAAGGCGAAGGATGTCTGCGCCGAAATGCTCGGCCCGCTCCAGCTCGCCCTCCTTGTTGGCGTCGTAGAGGATGAGCGGGTGCAGGTTGCCATCACCGGCGTGGAAGACGTTGGCGACCGCCAGCCCATATTTTTCAGAAAGCTCGCGCATGCCGGCGAGCACGCGCGGCAGTTCCTTGCGCGGGATCGTGCCGTCCATGCAGTAGTAGTCGGGAGAGATGCGGCCGACCGCCGGGAAGGCCGCCTTGCGTCCGGCCCAGAAGGCAAGCCGCTCCTGCTCGGACTGCGAGATGCGGCAGGTCGTCGAGCCGTTGCTCAGCGCGATCGCCTCCACTGCCGAGATCAGATGGTCAACCTCGGTCGCCGGGCCGTCGAGCTCGACGATCAGCAGCGCCTTGCATTCGAGCGGATAGCCGGCGTGGACGAAATCCTCGGCCGCATGGATCGCGGGCCAGTCCATCATCTCCATGCCGCCGGGGATGATGCCAGCGCCGATGATGTCGGCGACACATTGGCCGGCCTGCTCAGAAGACGGGAAGCCGATCAGCAGGGCGCGCGCCGTGTCTGGCTTCTTCAGGATGCGCACCGTGACCTCCGTCACGACACCGAGGAGACCTTCCGAGCCTGTCATCAGGCCGAGCAGGTCGTAGCCTTCGCTGTCCAGATGTTTGCCGCCGAGCCGCACGACCGAGCCGTCCATCAGCACCATCTCGATGCCGAGCACGTTGTTGGCGGTGAGCCCGTATTTCAAGCAGTGCACACCGCCCGAATTCTCCGCGACGTTGCCGCCGATCGAGCAGGCGATCTGCGAGGACGGGTCGGGCGCATAGTAGAAGCCGTCGGCCTCGACCGCATGGGTGATGCCGAGATTAGTGACCCCGGGCTGCGCCACCGCGCAGCGGTTGGGGAAGTCTATCTCGAGGATGCGGTTGAAGCGGCTCATGACGAGCAGCACGGCATCCTCCAGCGGCAGCGCACCGCCGGAGAGCGAGGTGCCGGAGCCACGCGGCACGACGCGGATTCCCCAATCGCTGCAATATTTGAGGATGCGCGAAACCTGCGCGACCGTTTCCGGCAGCACAACAACTAGCGGAAGCTGCCGATAGGCGGTCAGCCCGTCGCTCTCGAAGGCGCGCATGCTGTTCACCGCATCGACGACGCCTTCACCCGATACGATGGTTCGCATGTCGGCGACGATCTCGGCGCGCCGCGACAGGGTCGCCGCATCGGGCTTCGGCATGGCTAGTCCGGTCATCTCGACCTCCATTGCGTTATTAGTGGTAAAAAACTTTTACCAGTCAATGCCGACGCAGTCGGAAATCCGTAAATTCCTTGTTTGTAGGAAAGCTTGCGGTTCTGAAATTTCGGCACAAGGTGGATAAAAAATTTGACCACTCGGCCCTGCTGCTTTTAAAGTAAGGCATTCGCGGAGCTGAGGGTGAGCGCGGTCTTCTCCAGGATAGAGCATGTACGCACGGCCGACGAGGTCGTCCAGCAGATCGAGGATCTCATCCTCGAAGGCGTGCTGAACGCTGGCGACAGGCTGCCCGCCGAGCGCGAGCTGGCGCACCAGTTCGACGTATCGCGGCCGATCCTGCGCGACGCGCTGAAGGCGCTGGAGCAGCGCGGGCTGATCGTCACCAGGCATGGCGGCGGCACCTATGTCGCCGACGTGATCGGCGAAGTCTTCGCCCGGCCGGTGATGGACCTCATCGTCTCGAATGCCAAGGCAGCGTCCGACTATCTGGAATATCGCCGCGTCATGGAGGCGATCGCCGCCGAATTCGCGGCCCGGCGGGCGACCGAGGACGACCGGGCGCTGCTCGCTGCGCTCATGGCGCGCATGGAGGCGGCGCACGCCAAGGGCGATTTTACGGAAGAAGCGGCGATCGACGTCGAGTTCCACACCGCGGTCGGCGAATGCGCGCACAACATCATCCTGCTTCACACGCTGCGCTCCTGCTACCGGCTGCTGTCGGACGGTGTCTTCCACAATCGCCTGACGCTTTTTTCTCTCCCCGGCGCCCGCGAAAATCTGCTTCTGCAGCACAAGGCGATCCACGACGCGATCGCGGCCGGCGACCCCGAAACGGCGCGTAGCGCGGCAACCCGGCACATCGATTTCATCGAGCAGGCCATGGCGGAAGCCGACCGCTCCGACGATCGCCGGCGCGTGTCCAGGTTGAGGCTCAGTCAGCGGTCCGACGCAAGGGTTGGCAGATGAACGATCAATCTCCCGTCCACGTTCCCCGTGTCGGCCTGTTCGTTACCTGCCTGGTCGACCTGTTCCGCCCGACCGTGGGTTTTGCGGCGATCAAGCTCCTGGAGGAGGCTGGCTGCACGGTCGAAGTGCCGATGGCGCAGACCTGCTGCGGCCAACCCGCCTACAATTCCGGCGACCGCGCCGATGCGCGCGCCATCGCCGAGAATACCATCATTGCTTTCGAGGGTTTCGACTATGTCGTTGCGCCGTCAGGCTCCTGCGCCGGCATGCTGAAGAAGCACTATCGCGGCCTGTTCAAGGGCGACGCCGCCTGGGAGAGCCGGGCCGCCGCTTTCTCGGCCAAGGTGCACGAGCTCGTGAGCTTCCTGGTCGACGTGCGGGGAGCGACCGGCGTCTCGGCAAGGATCGAGGATACGGTGACCTACCATGATTCCTGCTCTGGCCTGCGCGAGCTCGGCATCAGGTCGCAGCCACGCCGGCTGCTCGCTTCGGCCGGCGTGCGGTTCGTCGAGATGCGCGACGCCGACGTCTGCTGCGGTTTCGGCGGCACGTTCTGCGTCAAATATCCCGACATTTCCAATGCGATCGTGACGCAGAAGACCGAGAACATCGATGCCTCCGGCGCAAGCACGCTGCTTGCCGGCGACCTCGGCTGCCTGATGAACATGGCCGGCAAGCTCAGGCGCCAGGGCTCCAAGGTCGAAGTCCGCCACGTGGCGGAAGTGCTCGCCGGCATGACCGACACGCCGCCGATTGCGGGAAGGGGGTGAGGATGAGCAATACATGGTTGCATCGCCTTCCCTCTGACCCCCCTCTGTCCTGCCGATCTCCCTCTCAAGGGGGGAGATCGGCCGGCCGCTTCGACGGCGCATACTTCGCAACTTTGACGATCGGCGAAACCCGAAATGACAGCCAATCTCCCCCCTTGAGGGGGAGATGTCCGGCAGGACAGAGGGGGGTTCATAAGAACGCTATCACCGCCGGCGAGGGAGAGTCTTGATGCAGATCACCTCCCCCACCTTCAAGCAAAACGCCTATGAGGCGCTGCGCGACGAACAGTTGCAGAAGGCGCTCGGCAATGTGCGTTCGGGCTTCATCGACAAGCGCGTGAAGGCCATGGAGACGCTGCCGGAATTCGACCGGCTGCGCGACAATGCCCGCGCCATCAAGGACCACACGCTGCAGCATCTCGACCTCTATCTCGAAGCCTATGAGGCGAAGGTACGCGCTGCCGGCGGTCATGTGCATTGGGCCGAGACGGCGGAACAGGCGCGCGACATCATCCTCGACATCTGCCGCACGGCCGAAGCACGCACCGTGACCAAGGGTAAGTCAATGGTTACAGAGGAGATCGGCCTCAACGATTTCCTCGAACGCCACGACATCCGTCCGGTCGAGACTGACCTCGGCGAATACATCATCCAGCTTCGCGGCGAGCATCCCAGCCATATCATCGCGCCGGCCGTGCACCTCAACAAGGAGCAGGTCGAAGCGGACTTCCGCCGCGTTCACAGGCACCTGCCGGTCGCGCGCGACCTTTCCGAACCCGAGGCGCTGCTCGGCGAGGCGCGTCGCGTGCTGCGCTCGGAATATTTCGCGGCCGATGTCGGCATCACCGGCGCCAATTTCCTGGTCGCCGAGACCGGCACCTCGATGATCGTCACCAACGAGGGCAATGGCGACCTCACGCAGATCCTGCCGCGCGTGCACGTGGTCGTCGCCTCGATCGAGAAGATCGTGCCTACGCTGGAGGATGCCGCCCAGATCCTGCGCGTGCTGGCGCGTTCGGCGACAGGCCAGGACATGAGCGTCTACACGACGCTGTCCACCGGCCAGCGGCGGCCGGGCGACCCGGACGGGCCGGAGGAATACCACGTCGTGCTGCTCGACAACGGCCGCTCGGCCATGCTCGGCACCGAATTCCAGGACATGCTGCGCTGCATACGCTGCGGCGCCTGCATGAACCATTGCCCGGTCTATCACGCCGTTGGCGGCCATGCCTATGGCTGGGTCTATCCCGGGCCGATGGGCGCGGTGCTCACCCCCTCGCTAATCGGCATCGACAAGAGCGGGCACCTGCCCAACGCCTCGACCTTCTGCGGGCGCTGCGAGAGCGTGTGCCCGATGCGCATCCCCTTGCCGAAAATGATGCGGCACTGGCGCGAACGCGAGTTCGAACGCGGCCTCAACCCGGCGACGCAGCGCTACGGGCTGAAGCTCTGGGCCTTCTTCGCCAAGCGTCCGGCGCTCTATCGCCTGGCGACCTATATCGCGATTCCCGCGCTGGCGCTGTTCGGCGGCAGCAAGCGCCGTTTCAGGGCGCTGCCGCTCGCCGGCGGCTGGACCAGGCATCGCGACTTCCCGGCGCCGGAGCCGCGCACCTTCATGCAGCAGATGCGCGACCGCGGGACGTTCGCCGCCGGAGGCCGTTCGTGAGCGCACGCGAAGCGATCCTCGCCAAGGTGCGTGGCTCACTGGGAGCGAGCCCCGACGATGCGGCACGTGCAGCAGCCGTCGCGGAGCGTCTGAAGAAGGCGCCAAAGGGCATCATTCCCGGGCGGGGGCAACTGCCTCGGCCCGCGCGCGTCGCGCTGTTCTGCGCGATGGCCGAGAAACTCTTCGCCACCGTGGAGCGCGTGAAGAATGCGAGCGCAGTGCCGAAGGCAGTCGCCGCCTATCTCAGGGGACACAACCTGCCGGCTTCCTTGCGCCTGGGCGCAGACGGCAGGTTCTCCGGCATGCCATGGGACAGGCAGAAGACCTTGCAACTCAAGCATGGCCCCTCCGACGGCGACGACGACGCAGGATTGAGCTACGCAACGGCCGCGGTCGCCGAGACCGGAACGCTTCTCATGACGTCCGGCAAGGACAATCCGACCACGATCAACTTCCTGCCGGAGCACCATATCGTCGTGGTCGACGCGGCCGACATCGAGGGCGATCTCGAAGCCGCGCTCGGGAAAATCCGCGAGGGCTACGGCAAAGGCCAGATGCCGCGCACCGTGAATCTGATCTCGGGTCCGTCGCGTTCCGGCGACATCGAGCAGAAGCTCGTGCTAGGCGCGCACGGACCGCGCGCGCTGCACATCATCGTCGTGGGCGGGTAGTGACTGCGGCCGGCATCCATTTCCTCAACGCCAAGGGACCGGACGGACTGCGCATCTATGCGATCGGCGACGTGCACGGCCGGCTGGATTTGCTCGAACGAATCCACGATGTGATCGCCGCCAATCTCCATGTTCACCCGGTCGAGAACTGGCGCATCGTCCATCTCGGCGACTACGTCGACCGAGGCCCGAATTCATCGGGCGTGCTCGACTTCCTGGCCGGAGCGCAGCGACGCGACGAGCGCATTGTCTCGCTCGCCGGCAACCATGATGTCGGCTTCCTCGATTTCCTGACCACGCCGGAACCGAACGGGCTGTTCGCCAACTATGGCGGCAGCGAGACGGCGCTTTCTTATGACGTGGCGATCGATTTTGGCGACCCCGTCGCATTCGCGGCGCAAAGCGAAGCCCTTCGCCGTGCTGTTCCCAAGGCGCATCGCAGCTTCCTCGAAAGCCTGCCTTTCTCGCTCACCCTCGGCGACTTTTTCTTCTGCCATGCGGGAATACGGCCCGGCGTTCCCCTGGAAACGCAAGACCCGCAGGAGCTGATCTGGATTCGCGACGCGTTCCTCAACTATGAGGGGTTGCACCCGAAGATCATTGTCCATGGCCACACTCCGTCGGGCGAGCCGGAGGTGCGACCGAACCGGATCAACTTGGACACGGGCGCCTTCATGTCGGGCGTGCTGACAGCCCTCGTCATCGAGGGTGGGGACAAGCAGATTATGCAGGTAGCCGCCTAGGGTCCCCTCCGGCTCTGGCGCCGGAGGCTTCATTTCAGGCTAAAGCGCGTCGCGATCTTTCGGATTCACTTTCGCGCTTTAGTTCTTTGTTCTCACGCATGCCTTTGTCCCGAAACCGGGCCACTTTCGGGAGACATGCTTTAGCGTCGAAGCCTCGTCAGCGCTTGATGGCGCCGACGCCATAGCCCTCGAAGACAGCATGGCCGGTGGATGCATCGGCGGCATAGATGCCGATGCCGCAAACGGCGATGGCGGCAAGCATTGCTAGGGAAAGAAACGCAGCTTTCACAGGCGTCATTCCGGTTTCGCTCCGGCGATGATGTAGGGTTATGGTTAAGGAAGAGTTTGGGTTTCCAGAAAAATTTTTCGTGAGTTCGGGGTGAGCCCAGTTCACAGCGCGCGTCTCTTAAGAGGCAAATGCGCCGGAAGCCAGCATGATCGGCCGCTGTTCAAAGGAAGGCGTGAGGGCGTGACAGATATGTCACGACCTGCTGGTCGGGGCGGCTGGTCAGATCACCCCGATCCAGGCGCGTGCGACCGAAAGGCCGGCACTGTCGGCCCGCGGCGCGTGGATGTTGGCCTCGCTCTCGAAGCGGTCAATCCAGTCGGGATGGCGTTCCGCGATCGCGGCTGAGAACGCTTCGTTCCATTCGCGCACCAGCCGACGGTCGGCCTCGAAGTGGAATTGGACGCCGTAGACGGCGCGGCCGATGCGAAAAGCCTGGTTCTCGACGGTAGCGTTGCGCGCGAGATGCTGGGCACGCTCGGGTAGCGTGAAGGTATCGTCGTGCCACTGGAAGATCGGGAAGCGCGACGGAAGCGTGCCAAGCACCGCGTCCTTGGCGGCAGCGTCGGTCAGTTCCACCTGCCGCCATCCGAACTCGCTGGCGCCGCCGATCCGGTTCTCGCCGCCGAAGGCGCGGGCGATGATCTGGCTGCCGAGGCAGATGCCGAGCACGGCGCGGTCCCTCCGTTCGAAATCGCGCAGCAGTTCGAGCAGCTTCGGGAAATAGGGATATTCGTCGTCGGCCAGCGCATTCTGGCCGCCGCCCAGCACGACGACGGCATCGTGGCTGTCCGTATCGTCCGGCAGCGGGTCGCCGCGATGCGCGCGCCGCAGGTCGATCTCGGCGCCAGCCTCCGCCAAAGCTGCGCCGACCTGGCCCAAACCCGTATTGTCGTAGTTCTCGACGATGAGTACGCGCATCGGCATCCTGACAGGAATCGAGCAAAGTGAGCGTTATCATGGCTTCGGCACGCCAGCAAAGATGGCGCGATGCGATACGGACGGGAGAACTCCATGCCATTGCAGAACCGCGTCGATCCGTTCGGCGACATCCATGCCGTGGAATGGCGCGGCATGTTCACCGGAAACCGCGGCGTCATTCACGATCCCGACACCAAGACCCTGCTCGAGCGGCGCTGGTCGACCAAGGCATGGATCATCTGCCAATGCGAATTCAAGGGAAGGAAGCGCGAGCCCATGGGCCGCAACAGGCCAGGCGGCCCAAATGGGGCAGGGCTACCGGGCTGGACGGAGTTGTTTTTCCTAGACGAAGTGACGGCGCTCGCCGCCGGCCATCGCCCTTGCTTCTATTGCCGGCGCAAGGCCGCCAGGGAATTCGTGCGCTGCTATGGCGAGGCATTTGGTGTCGCCGATCCCAAGGTGACCGAGATCGATGAGCGGCTGCATCGCGAGCGCTATGCCTCCGGACTGTCCGCCGGCGGCACACTTGGCATCGCGGTCGGCAGCGAGGCCCTCGATGCCCTGCCGGACGGCGCGATGGTGTTCCAGGGCGAACGGTGTTTCGCCAAGCACGGCAAGGCGCAGCGCGCCTGGACCTTCTGGGGCTATGCCGACGAATTCGATTATTATGATCTCGCGATGTCCGACATATGGCTGGTCACGCCGCCCACGACTGTCGCGATCCTCAGGGCCGGCTACAGGCCGGTGTGGCACGCTTCCATACAGCGCCGCCCATGATTGCGCGCCGCAAGGATCAGAGACCTGTTGCCATCGGCACCGCCCCTCATCTGGCTGCCGGCATCTTCTCCCCGGGAACGGCAGGGCAGTGAGGGGCGGTGCGGACCAGCCAGAAAAGCTGATCGCACAGCCCTTGATATTACACGCCTGCGCCCAACGCACGCTGACGTCGATGCGCATCGAGGACGCCGGCAAAGTAGGCCGGCGGTATCGTCATCACCACGGATGCACGTTTGCCGGCTATCTCGAAGGTGAGCCCTTGATGCGCGTATGCGGCAACCTGATCTTCGTTGAGCTCGATCCCGACCGTCTCCGAAGTGCAGCCGCACTCGCCGCGCTCATGGTCGATCAACGTCGTCTTGAGCTTGCTGCCTCGGGAATAGACCTGTTTCAGATAGACCCGCTTGGCAAAAAAAGCCTCAACCTGAACCTGGAAATGGTTATGGATAGGATCGCCTTTCTTCGTGACCCAGCTTCGCATCGTGTAGGCGCGGGTTCCCGAAATCACGGTGGGTCCGAGAACTTCTACAACGCCCTGATGAGGATTGGGGACGGCGCGCGTCTTGGCGAGTATTTCTGCCTGGTTATTGGGATCGACGGCATGGGATCCACCGGTGACCGTCACACAGCCAGATAGCAACAGACAAACAAGAAGAATGAGCGCCGCCCGCATCGGCCAACCCCACACGCTTCGAACAAAACATGAACAAAGCTACGCGTTGCTGGCGCATCGAGTCAAGCAGAAACATGAACATATATAGAACATTTTGCAAGGCTGATTAGATTGGCCCGGCTTGACGCGTCGGGCGCACTGCCCCATCAGTCCGCCATGCGCGCCAATTACAAGATGCAGCGGCTCTTCGTCACCGGCGACCTCGGCGCCGGCGCGACGGTCCGGCCCGATGCGGCCCAGAGCCACTACCTCGCCAACGTATTGCGCATGGACGCAGGCGCGGAGCTGCTTCTCTTCAACGGCCGCGACGGCGAATGGCTGGCGCGCGTCGCTGCAAGATCGAAGAAGGCGATCGAACTGACCGCGATCGAGCAGACACGGCCGCAGCCGCCGGCTGCTGATCTCGTCTACTGCTTCGCGCCGCTGAAGCAGGGGCGGCTCGACTATCTCGTGCAGAAGGCCGTCGAGATGGGCGCAGGCATGCTGCAGCCGGTCGCCACGCAGCACACGCAGGTCGCCAAGATCGGCACGGACCGTATCGAAGCCAATGCGATCGAGGCTGCGGAACAGTGCGGCATATTGGCGATCCCCGCAGTGCGCGAGCCGGTGAAACTCGACCGGCTGCTCGCGACCTGGGAGAAGGACCGCCGGCTGATCTTCTGCGACGAGGATTCCTCCACCAACAATCCGCTGCCGGTCCTGCAGAAGATCGCGGGGAAGAAACTCGGCCTGCTGGTCGGCCCGGAAGGCGGCTTCTCGGACCAGGAGCGCCGCGAGCTTCGCGCGCTGCCCTTCGTAACCGCGATCCCGCTCGGCCCCCGCATCCTGCGCGCCGACACGGCGGCGGTCGCCGCACTGGCCCTCATCCAGGCGACGGCGGGAGATTGGTAGGAGCTTCCACGAAAGCTTGAATTGACGATCAGGATTTTTCGCTTGATCGCGATGCTTGAATTCGGCGATCAAGCGCCGACATTTCCGCCGGTGGCCGGCAGGGGCGAATTTTCATGGCGCGTGACACGACCGATTTCAGGCCGATCGAGAAGGTCGACGAGCTCACTGCCTATCTGGCGGCCGGCTGCAAGCAGCGCGAGAAATGGCGCATCGGCACCGAGCACGAGAAGTTTCCCTTCTATGTCGACGGCCATGCGCCGGTGCCCTATGGCGGCAGCCGCGGCATCCGCGCGCTGCTCGAAGGCATGCAGCACGCGCTGGGCTGGGAGCCGATCCTGGACCAGAGCCACATCATCGGCCTGGTCGAGCCGACCGGCCAGGGCGCGATCTCGTTGGAGCCCGGCGGCCAGTTCGAGCTGTCCGGCGCGCCGCTGGAATCGATCCACCAGACCTGCCGCGAGGGCAATGCGCATCTCGCCCAGCTTCGCGAGATCGCCGAGCCGCTCGGCATCCGCTTCCTCGGCCTTGGCGGCAGCCCGAAATGGACGCTGGCCGAAACGCCGAAAATGCCGAAGTCCCGCTATGAAATCATGACGCGGTACATGCCGAAGGTCGGCGCGCACGGCCTCGATATGATGTACCGCACCTGCACGATCCAGGTGAATCTTGACTTCGAGAGCGAGACGGACATGCGCCGGAAGATGCAGGTATCGCTAAAGCTGCAGCCACTCGCCACGGCGCTTTTTGCGAACTCGCCCTTCGCCGAAGGGCGGCCGAACGGGCTGCAGTCATGGCGCGGCGAGATCTGGCGCGACACCGACAACCAGCGCTCCGGCCTCAAGGAGTTCTGCTTTGCGCCGGATTTCGGCTTCATCGACTATGTCGAGTGGGCGCTCGACGTGCCGATGTATTTCGTCATTCGCAGCGGCCGCTATCACGACATGACGCATCTCACCTTCCGCCAGTTCATGGGGGGGGCGGCGCACAACTCCATTCCAGAAGGCGTGCCCACGATCGGCGACTGGGCGAACCATCTGTCGACGCTGTTCCCCGACGTGCGGCTGAAGCGCTTCCTCGAGATGCGTGGCGCGGATGGCGGGCCATGGCGGCGCATCTGCGCGCTGCCGGCGCTTTGGGTCGGCCTTCTCTACGATGAGGAGGCGCTCGACGCCGCCGAGACGCTGACGGCCGACTGGACATATCAGGAAGTGCGCGCCATGCGCGATGCGGTGCCAGCCGAAGGCATAGCGGCATCGTTCCGCAACACGGACCTCCGCGAGATCGGCCGCGAGGTGCTCGCCATATCCCGCCTCGGGCTGAAGAACCGGGCCCGCAAGAACCGGGATGGCTACGACGAAACGCATTTCCTGTCGACGCTGGACGAGGTGGTGGCGCGCGGCACCACCAGCGCCGAAGAGATGCTGAACGCCTACCACACGCGCTGGGGCGGTTCGATCGAGCCGGCGTTCCTCGAATATGCGTACTGATCTTCGCGGGGCTGGCGGCCGACGGCGGACACGGTCAGGACAAAGGAAATCGTGAATGTGGATATGACCACGATGTCCTGCACCATGTGGTCATACCAGGCGACCGTATAGCCGCTACTGGAACTCAAGGGGTTCAGGTAGGACGCCTGCATGTCGATCGCCGAACCCACGAACAGCAGCAACACCACGAACAGAGCCACAGCCATCAGCGGCAATACGTTCGACAATTTGACCCTGTTGCGTTCGATCAGATCGAATACTACCGCAACCGTTACCCCGAAGACTGCTCCCGCGATCGACTGAACGGTCTTTATGCCGAAGGCGCTGCCAAAATAGCTTTGAACGAGCTCCTGGTAGATCGCGCTGCTACCTCCGTCACCGTCTATCGCAAGCGCCCATCCATAACTGACAATACGAATGCCGATGGTGAAGAAGTTTGCCAGAAGGATTGTCAGTATTGCGGCATAAAATACGAGCTTTCCGCTTTGGAAATATGGGAAATTGAAGAATTTATCCATAAAAACCCACGATCTGTCGTGAAGCAACGAGAACCTCATAGACAATACGATCGCGATAGGGAGAACGAACAGCGGTATCATAAACAGTGAATTCGAGAAGGCGATATGAATTGCGTCACTCATGACCGCGATCGGATTGACCGGATCGTTTCGATAGAGAGTCTTCAGAACCTTAAATCCAAATATGGCGACCGCCGTCGAGAGCAAGGAGGCCACTCCGGCGAACAATGCGATATTGGCGACAGAATTCATTCTCTGGTCCCACGTCAAATTCAGCAATTCATTAAGAGCCTTGTTTTCTTTCGGCACATTCGGAGATTTGTCATTTATGGCAAAGACACAGAATATGGCTTCGTTCTCCTGAGCCAGCCATTCTATCTCTTTCGCTATCGTCTCCCACCTCTCCCTGATGCTGACGGCATCGTCCAGAGCACTGGCGGTCTTGATGTATTCCTTCTGGGCCTCGGTAATCGGCCGCCCGTAGTCAACTTTGGGTAGATTCAACGCGTTCGGAGCGTTCACGACAGGATTCGATTTTGCGGAGTCGGATATCAGCACCCGCAAGTTCGTCTCGATGTTCTTCACTTTCTCGGACTGCCGCTTCGTTATCTTTTCCAGTGAATTCAGCGCGCGGGCCGCCCAGATTCCTTTGGGGGATGTGCCGAACGTCCAGTTGGATAGTGTAAATGCCGCCTTGATGTTCGTGTGCAGGGATCTCGACCTTTCAAGGTCGCCCAGCAATATCAATGAGTAGCGAAAGGCGTCATCGGCGAAATCCGATACTTTTTCGCCTATTCCCGTCGACTCCGAATACAATTCGATGTCGAATCTTCTGATGTTGTCGATAATCGAAAAGAGATCATCCGGAATGCCGGCGAGGCGGTGCGCATACTGGCGGATCGAGGATTCGATATCCTGAAATGGCTTGAACGTCGGCCCAAACGCAATGATCGCCGAGGCCACGGTCAGCGGCCCGGCCGGGGTGGCCCATAGATCCGAGACCTTCCCTTGCCAGAAGAAGCCTGCAATCGGCTGGCAGAGGCAGGCCGACAGATAAATGATCGTCAGCACGATCAGGTAGAAATAGACCGAATTCCTGAGCGGCTTCTTGCCGGCGACGGTCAGGACATCCAGGTCGTTGAGTATGGCCTGAGGTCCGACGAATTCGGATGTCTTGGTATTCAGCCGCCTATTGGCAAAGGCGACAAGGCAGACCCAGCCGAATATCAGGGACGCGGAATACCAGTTGATGAAGTTGCTCGAATTGGCGATCAGGTGGTTTATTATGTCCGGCATCGGTCCGCCCCGTCATGTGCAGGATTGCTTGCTCGGATCGCAGCCCGAGGCCTGGGCAAATGATACCTGGGTACCCTGCGCAAGGTTGACGGCGATCACCAGTATCGTCAGCAGAAGCTTCACTCTCATTGCTTGGTCCTCCCGGGATCAACCATAAATTGACTGACGAGCATGGGCGCGAACTTTCGTTCGAATCTGTGCGAATCCGCACAGCCTTGAGAATAAATCTGCACGGAGAAGGCTTTCGGCGAACACTTTGACAGTTCAACTATGAACGATCCTAAAATCGAACTGCATCGCAACCGAGTTTATTTCAATTTTTACTTGTATTCGAGGCGGCACCCCGTGCGCCTCAGCGATGCTCAACGCCTGCCATGCGCACTCGAGCGTTCGACCGAGCCGGCGCTCCTGGGCTATGCGTATCAGCGGCCGAAGCTCGCCGCCTCACGCAGTTGGCATCGATTGCCGTCGGGGTCGCGGAAATCCCCAATCATCCCCCACGAAAACCTGGATACGGCGACATCGACGCCAAGCCGCAAAAAGTTGCCTGCCGCCGCTTCGACATCCGCGACGTTGAACCTGATCGTTACCGGGTTTTCGCCGGCCGTCTTTGCCATGTTGCGCGCGACGCCCCCAAGGTTCAATCATCAGGTAAGAGCCGCCCAATGTCATCAACGTCAGTGTCTGACCCGGCTCGTCCTTCTCCATCTCCACCGCAAGGCCGACCACGCCGCGGTAGAATTGGACACAGTCTTCATACCTCTCGGCGTGAAGGATGACGCCGCACCTGTCGATATCGATCATCCGTTTCTCCGGCAGTGTTGACGCTTGGAAGAGGTGTCCGCCCGGTCGATGACTGTGGGCCATCTGCCAAGTTTGGGCTAGGATGCGTTGAAGACATACGACGTCCGAGGAGAAATTCCGTGCCCACTCTGTTCGACATGCTGGCCAACGCCCAGAACGGGCAAGGTCTTGATCTTCTCGCCCGGCAGTTCAACCTCAACCGGCAGCAGACCGAACTCGCGCTGGAAGCGTTGCTGCCTGCCTTCTCGCAGGGCCTGAAACGCACGGCCGCCGATCCTTATGGCATTGGCGCCTTCATGACGGCGCTCGCGTCGGGCCAGCACGGCCAGTATTTCGACCAAGCCTCGCGCGCCTTCTCGCAGGGCGGAGTGCAAACCGGCAACGACCTGCTCAGCCAATTCTTCGGCTCCAAGGACCTTTCCCGCGCGGTCGCCGCACAGGCAGCCCAGGCGACTGGCATCGGCCAGGATGTCTTGAAGCAGATGCTGCCGGTCATCGCCGCAATGATCATGGGCGGCATGTTCAAGCAGTCCACGAACCAGTTCCAGTCGAGCCAGGCCGGCGGCTTCGGCGCCTCCAACCCCCTCGGCGAAATCATCGAAGAGATGATGCGGCAAGGGGGTGGCTTGGGCGGTGGGCTCGGCGGTGCGACACCGCGCCAGCAGCCGCAACAGCCACAGGGCGCACCGGACCCGTTCGACAATCCCTTCGGCAAGGTGCTGAAGGACATGTTCGGCGGCGGCGCGGCAGGCGGGGCGCCGCAGCGCGCGCCGACGCCAGGCGGAATGGACAATCCGTTCGGCAAGATTTTCGAGGAGATGCTCGGCGGCGGGCAGCGCGCGTCGGATCCCGAGCCGGAACCGGAACAGACGCCGCAGTCGCGCATCAATCCAAGCGGACGCCCGCGCAATCCTTACGACGACATTTTCGGCGACATGTTCGAAACCGGCCGCAAGACCCGCGACGAATACCAGAAGGGCGTCGACAACATCTTCGACCAGTTTCTGCAGGGTATGGACCGCCGACGGTAGCACAAACGAAAATGCCCGACCCTTTTCAGGGCCGGGCAGTGAGCAGGCGTCCGGTGGGAAGCCGGAGTGAAGCGGGGCGCCTGCGGAAACTTGTCAGCAGACCGAGCGCGCGGCAGCCTCATCCTCAAGCCGCCGGCGGACGGCGGTATTCAGCATCACAGTCGGATCGTCGGTCCCGAACGGGTTGCCGACGGCAACGTGGAGGTCTGCGCGCGTCAGCCCGATATCGGCGAGTTCGGCATCCGAGAATTCGCCGAGCCGGTAGAACTCGCGTCGATTTCTGAAAGCCCTGTAAGCATTGCGGAGAACCGTCGCCAGGCGCGTCACGGCATTCGGACGCGTCGCGAAGCGCGAGGTCGACGAGATGCGGTCAAACGTGGTCATGGCAGTCTCCTTGTCGGTCCATCGGCACGGGCCGGACCTATGATGCCTTCCGGGAGGATGCTGCACGCCTCCGGCTCACCGTGCCTATTGCTTTACGTTGGGACAATTTCACAGGGAGATTGATTAATCCAACGAATGTTTTTAATCTTTAGCATCAACGTTTATGATAGGAATTTGCGATGGCCGCGCCACTCGATCTCGATCAGTTGCAGACCTTCATCGCCATCTCCGACACCGGCAGCTTCACGCGCGCAGCCGAAGAGGTGAACCGCACGCAGTCCGCTGTCTCCATGCAGATGCGCAGGCTCGAAGAGCGCATCGGCAAGCCGCTCTTTGAGAAGGAGGGCCGCGGCAACAGGCTGACGGAGGAAGGCGAGCGGCTGCTTTCCTATGCACGGCGGCTGATCCAGCTGAACCGCGAGACGCTCGCCGCCTTCGACGACCGTCGCCTGGAAGGAACGATCCGGATCGGCACGCCGGACGACTATGCCGACCGTTTCCTGCCGGAAATCATGGCGCGTTTTGCACGCTCCAACCCGCGCGTCGAACTCACCGTGATCTGCGAGCCGACACCTGGCCTGGTCGACCACATCAAGCGCGGCAATCTCGATCTCGCCATCGTCACGCACGACGACGCGCGCGGCCAGTCTGAGGTCGTGCGGCGCGAGCCGCTGCTCTGGGTCAGTTCCGCCAACCACGCCACCCATGAGCAGGAGATGCTGCCGATGGCGTTCGGCCGTCCGACCTGCATCTGGCGGCGCTCCGCCTGCGACGTTCTCGACCGCATGAACCGCGATTACCGCATCCTTTTCACCAGCTTTTCCGCGACCGTCATCACGGCGGCGGTGCTGTCGGGTCTGGCGATCTCTGTGCTGCCCGAATGCGCGCTGAGGCCCGGCATGCGCGTGCTTGGCGACGCCGACGGCTTCGGATCGCTGCCCGATTGCAAGATCGGCATTATGCGCGGACACACCAGCCGCCCGGAGCTGGTCGAAGCGATTGCCCGCCATATTGCCGAGAGTCTCGACAACATTTCGGTGCCGGCAATCGAGGAGAACGGCACGTTCGATTTCGCGGCGATGGCCGCCATGCGCGGCCGGCGGCGGAGGCCCGGGCAAGTGATGCCGGGCTGGTAGGCACGGGCTGGTCCGCATGTAAAATGGTTAAAAAACCGCATTTTCCGGAAAAAACAGGCGTTTTTGGTGTCTACAAATCCGAATTCGGCCAATTCATTGCCACATTTGGCTTTCACGGTCCTGGCCGGCTGGCGGCATTTGCCGCTTGATCGGCCTCATGCGGACGGAGGGCAACCGCTGCGGGAATGGCCGGTGGGGCGCTCGACTGGTCAGGTCAGGCGTGGAGAGTGAAAGTGAGTGGTCCGTTCCGACACGAGGCGGCCGGCTGGTCGCCGCTAGAATCCGCTGTTGATGACGAACCCGCCGTGAGATCGCGGCGCGGCCCAAGTTTGCTGTTCGCTGTCACTGTCATTGCCGGCGTCGCCATGGTGACCGCCGGCGCGGTCGCCATGTTCGCCATCGAGCCGTCGGAAGGCGCGCCGGAGCAGAAAGGGACGGTTGCCTCTGGGACTGTTGCCGCCGACAAGTCGGCCGTCACGGCGTCGCTTGAGCCTTCGATACCTGTCCACAAGGTCACCACGCTGCCGGTGCCGGCAGCGCGTGCCCCGGCCGATCCGCTCAACAAACCGCAGACGGCGGTCAGCGAGACCGTCGACACGGAAGATTTGGATGCGCTGCAGGCGCAGAAAGATGCATCTCAGGACGTGGACGCGCTCCAGCAGCAGGATCCGCGCTGGGCGCGCTCCGATAGCGAAAAGAGCGCGACCGCCTTCGATTCGGTGCTGCAGCCTTCCACTCCCGCTGGCGGCGATGCGGCGGCTGCGGGCACTGGCGCATTGGCGCTGGCCGACCCGTCGCCGACCGACGTGAAGAAAACCGTGGAAGGCGCCGAAACCGCGGCGATCGCGCCTGAGGACCTGAAGCCGAAGCAGACCGCCAAGGTAAAGCCCACCAAGCCTGCGGAACCCAAGGTGGACGACGACAATTCGGACCTGCCGCCGGGCGTGTCGTCTTCGGTCCGCACGGTGCAGATTACCAAGGGCGCCAACATGCGGTCGCGGCCGAAGAGTGGATCGAGCGTGCTGGCGGTGGTGCCGAAGGGCGCCGCGGTTCAGCTCGTGTCCTGCAGCGCCTGGTGCGAGATCATCTATGACGGGCGCCGCGGCTACGTTTACAAGAATTTCATCGGCGGCGCGGGCCGTGGAGGGTCGGCTGCTAAATCGACCAAGACAAAGACGGTCTTCACGGTCGACGCGAAGCAGCCGGAAACGACGACCACTTCCTCTACCCAGCCGAAATCCACCGTCAAGCCGATTTCCTCCCGGTTGCAATGACGAGCACGTTGCCGAGCGCAGAAGCATAAGGCGCCGCCCACGCGGAGCGCGAGGGCGGCCGTGCACAGCCATCCGGATGGAACATCAGCGCAATGTCGGCAAAGCAGGCCAGCCCGCCGAGAAGCACGCGCAGGGAGGGCGGCTCGCGGGAAATCACCGCCGCAAGCAGCATTCACGACCGACGCCAGCGCGAACACCGCCGAGAGCAGCGCGTTGATGAGGTAGAGCGCCCAAAATAGGGAACAGTAAGTTCGACGAGAACATCAGGACGCCGAGCGCCACGAAGCCAAGCGGTTAGAGAGCGGGAAGCCAGGCGCCGTCTCGACTGGGACCCAGGCGAGCATCAGGATCGTGGCGATCGTGAAACGCCATTACCAGGCTGACCTCGGGCGGCACCACGCCCACCTGCAGCGCGATCGCGAACCAGGATACGCTCCAACGCTCTGAGTTCGTCAAAGAGGTCGAAGGGGCGCATTCTTTGATGAGGCTGGGCTGAATCCGCACCTCTTGACCTGACAGGTCGTATCGGCCCCAATCCCTCGATGTCCGGCACCTTCTTCACCGATTCTCCTCGCAGCAACGCGACCGAATATACGGTCTCGGAAATCTCCGGCGCGCTGAAACGTGCCGTGGAGGACCAGTTCGGAAATGTCCGCGTGCGCGGCGAGATTTCCGGCTATCGCGGTCCGCATTCGTCTGGCCATGCCTATTTCGCCCTCAAGGACGATCGCGCCCGGATCGATGCGGTGGTCTGGAAGACGACCATGGCGCGGCTGCGCTTCCGCCCGGAAGAGGGCATGGAGGTGATCGCGACGGGAAGGCTCACCACCTATCCCGGCAAGTCCACCTACCAGATCGTCATCGACAATCTGGAGCCTGCCGGCGCCGGCGCGCTGATGGCGCTGCTCGAAGAGCGCAGGCGCAGGCTCGCCGCCGAAGGTTTGTTCGATGCTTCCCGCAAGCGTCCCCTGCCCTTCATGCCGCGGGTCATCGGCGTCGTCACCTCGCCGACCGGCGCGGTGATCCGCGACATCATTCATCGCATCACCGACCGCTTTCCCGTTCATGTGCTGGTCTGGCCGGTGCGCGTGCAGGGCGAGACGGCCGGCCCCGAGGCGGCCGCTGCCGTTGCCGGGTTCAACATGCTGAGGCCGGACGGCCCGATCCCGCGGCCGGACGTGCTGATCGTGGCGCGCGGAGGCGGCAGCCTTGAGGATCTGTGGGGCTTCAACGACGAAGCGCTCGCACGGGTCGTCGCCCGATCCGATATTCCCGTGGTTTCGGCAGTCGGCCACGAGACGGACTGGACGCTGATCGACTTCGTCGCGGATATGCGGGCGCCTACTCCGACCGGCGCCGCCGAGATGGCGGTGCAGGTCAAGGCCGAACTGGAGGCGGCTGTCGCAGGCCTGCTTGCGCGGCTGCGCGCCTGCGCGACGCGCGGCCTGGACAGGCGGCGGCAGGCATTGCGTGCCGCGGCACGCGGCCTCCCCTCACCCGACCAGTTGCTGGCGCTGCCACGCCGGCGCTTCGACGAGGCGACGAGCAGGCTCTCGCGTGCGCTCATCGTGAACACTGAGCGCAAACGCGCGCGGCTCGGCTCAGTCCGCCTCTCTCCCGCGGTGCTCGCGCGGCGGGTCCTGGAGGGACGCAAGGACGCGCGCGGTCTCGCCGACCGGCTGTTGGGCGGACTGCGCGGCATCGCGCGCGACCGCCGGGCACGCTTCGAAAGCGACGCGCGGCGGATCGACCCCGCCGCTCTGGTGCGCCGCCAGCAACATTTCCGCGAGCGGCTGGACGGGCTGGGGCAGCGCGCCGATAGGACCGTAGACGTCGCAATGGAGCGCAAGTTTGCACGGCTGGTCCAGGCCGACCGGCTGCTCTCGACGCTGTCCTACCAGGCCGTACTGGAACGGGGATTTGCGGTGGTGACGAGAAACGACGGCGCCATCGCCAGGAGCGCGGCGGCAATCGTCGCGGGCGAACGGCTGACGCTCACACTTGCCGACGGCAAGGCGAATGCCATCGCTACCGGCGAGGCGGCGAGCCGTCCGCAACGCGCCAAGCTTTCGAGCAAGCGCACAGCGGACCCCGATCGGCAGGGAAGCTTGTTCTGAATGCAGATGGAGGGGTGGATATGTGGAGGGCGGCGACGCTATCGAGCGGATCAATCCTCCTGGCGGCTTTCCTGGCTGCAACCTCTATCGCTCGTGCTGATGATATCGAGACTGCCGCTCCAGCGAGCGCCGACGCTGAGCCGATTCCATGGCTCTTAGGCGATTGGGGTGGTATGCGGACCCGCCTGAAGAACCGGGGCATCGATTTCCAATTCGGATACACAAACGAATTCGCGTATAACGCTACCGGCGGCATCAAGAAAACCGCGACCTACGCTGACCAGTACACGGCCGGCGTAACCCTCGACCTTGACAAGCTGATCAGTGTCCCAGCCGCGCAGTTCCAGATCACTTATACAGAGCGCACCGGTCGCAACCTGAGCGACGATGCCGAGCTCGGCACGCTGCAGCAGGTGCAGGAGGTATTCGGCCGTTCAGGATTCAGAGTATGCCTTTGAACTCTACTACACTTTCAGTCCGAAAACCGGACTGCTGATACGGCCAAACCTCCAATATGTGTACCATCCGGGCGGCACCAGCGAAAACGGCATGTCGTGGTGCTGGGGCTGAAGACATCGGCAAACTTCTGACCGGAGATGACCGCTCCTCCCCATCACCTCGCCACCCCCCCTCGGAAAACCTCGCGCCCGCCATTTCGGCATCCCGTTCGAGGGCGAGCCAGGTGCGTTCAACGCCATCACCGACGTGCCGGGCGTCGCGGTCGGCTATGCCACGCTGATGTCAGGTTCCGGGCCGCTCGTGGTCGGGAAAGGACCGGTTCGCACCGGGTTACGGCGATCCTGCCCAGGCCACGGGCCGAACTGGCGGTACCGCTCTTTGCCGGCATCTTCAGCGGCAACGGCAATGGCGAAATGACCGGCTCGCATCTGATCGAGGAGATCGGCGCGTTCAGCTTTCCGATCACGATCACCAATACGCATTCCTGCGGCGTGACGCGAGACGGGACGCTGCGTTGGCTGAGCCAAGTGTTGCCCGACGCGCTCGACAGCGCCTGGGGCCTGCCGATCGCGGCTGAGACCCATTACGGTTTCCTCAACGATATCAATGGCCACCACGTGACGGTCGAGCATGTCGCGGCAGCGCTCGACGGGGCGGCAAGCGGGCCTATCGAGGAGGGTAGCGTCGGCGGCGGCACGGCATGATCGCCTTCGGCTTCAAGGCCGGCTCGGGCACGGCTTCGCGAATCGTCGAGTGGCATGGCAGCAAGGTCGCTCTCGGGGTGTTCGCGCAGGCCAATTTCGGCGACTGGCGCAACCTCACCATTCGTGGGGTCCGCGCAGCGCCCGACCTTCCCGAGCCGGCGGTGATCCAGAAGGCGCCACGTGCCGAAAAGGGATCGATCATCGGCATTGCCGCGACCGACGCACCGTTGCTGCCACACCAGTTGAAGCGTCTCGCGCGGCGCATGCCGCTCGGCGTGGCGCTCACCGGCGGCTATGGTTATCACTCTTCTGGCGATATTTTCCTGGCATTTTCAACGGCCAATGCCGAGGCGGCTCTGGCAAAGCCGGGTGCTTTGGCGGAGGCGTCGTTCATTCCCGACACCGAGATCGACCGCTTCTTCGATGCAGTAATCCACGCGACCGAGGAGGCGATCCTCAACGCGCTGACAGCCAACGAGGACATGACCGGCCGCGACGGCAACTTCGTGCCGGCCTTGCCGAAGAACTCGCTGGAGCGGCGGTTCCTCCGAGAGTAGCATGATTTGATGCAGCGCCCTGCCGCCATACTCGGCTCAGCCTTGTTCTTCGTGATCGCGCCGTTCACGCTGGCCGGTCTGGTGCCATGGTGGATCACAAGCTGGGAATTTCGGGCGGCCTTTCTCGGCACGGAGCTGACGCGTCTAGCCGGCGTCGCTCTCATCGTGGCGGGCATTCCCGGCCTTCTCGACTCCTTCGCGCGGTTCGCGCTGCAAGGGGGCGGTACGCCGGCGCCCGTCGCGCCACCACAGCGCCTCGTTGTCAGCGGACTTTACCGTCATGTGCGCAATCCAATCTATGTGTCAGTCCTTGCCGTCATCCTTGGACAGACGCTGCTATTCGGCGATTTGCGCCTGCTCGCTCTTGGCGCCCTGTTGTGGGCGGCCTTTCATTTCTTCGTCGTCGTCTATGAGGAGCCCACGCTGCTGCGGACGTTCGGCGCGGAATATGAGGACTTTCGTGCCAATGTGCCCCGTTGGCTGCCGCGACTGACACCATGGCGGAGATAAAGACTGCGCTGAAACTACCCCTGGGGAGATGGTACGGTTGCTCGGGATCGAACCGAGGACCTCCGGATCCACAATCCGGCGCTCTAACCAGCTGAGCTACAACCGCACGAGCCTCATCGGGGTAAGGCGTCCATACGGGTTATTCTAGGATATTTCAAGATCGATGGAAGGCCGCAACGTCTCGCGGATCGTGCCGCTATCGTCCTGACAAAGAAAAAGGCCGGGGGAGGAGGTCCGGCCTTTTCCTGTTGACGGCCGACGGGAGGAGCTGTCGGCCTGGCCCGCGAAGCGGAGGGAGGAGGTTCCGCTTTCGCGAGTGTCTTCTTAAATCAATGCGTCAAGCGACCTTGAGTTCCTTGACCGCCTTCTCGAAGGCGTCCTTCATCGGCTTGGAGACGTCTTCGGCGGCCTTGCTGGTGATCGCCTGCAGTTCCTTGGCCTGCTCGACGGCGCTCTCGACCCGCTGGCGAAGGAACGCGGTCTGAAGCTCGATCACTTCCGAGAGCGACTTGGCGGCGACGAGCGCCTCGAGATGGGCAAAGCCGGCTTCGGAATTGGCGCGCAGAGATGCAATTGCCTTGAGCGACAGGTCGGAACCGACCGTCTTGGCGGTCTCGAAGGTCGACTCCAGGACCTTCTGGGCGTCCTCGGCGCCGGTTTTCAGCTTAGCGTAGGTTTCCTTCGACTGCTCGATGCCCTTTTCGGCAAAGGCGCGAACCTGATCAGCGGCCTTCGATGCATCGAAGGCGGGGAATTCGACATTCTCGAGGGTCTTCGGGGTCTTGGACATTTTCCTATCCTTTGTTCGACGGCGTTCGATGGGTCGCGCCGTTCATTGATGACGTAGGGTATACCATGGTTTATTGTGCAGTGCAACATTTTTGTTGCGCTGCGGAATCAAGCACTTCCGCGATTAACCACGCGCCGAGAATTCTGGGACTTCTGCGCGGCGGCGCGGTGGACGGCGCGGGGTAGGAGTTTTATTAATAAAGTCTTAATTTTGGGATCTTCAGAACCTAGCTCCTACCGGACCAGGCATGCCTTCAGGTCAATATTCCTATATCGACATAGCATCGCTCGACGCTATTCGCGGCCGCTTCGCCGCCGGCGACGCCGTCGCGATCCTGACACTGACCCTCGACGAGGTGATCTGGGCGAACGGACCCGGCGCGGCGCTATTCGGCTATTCCGAGATCGGATCGGCCATAGGCAAGGAGCCGCAGATCGGGCTCCCTGCCAAGCGCCAGATCATGGCCACGTCCGGCTATCCACAGATCGGCAAGGATCGTTCGATCACCATTCGCCTTTCCAGCGGAATGACGAGCCGCGCCGTCTCGTTCGTCGCCAGCGAAATCGCGCTACCTGGCGGTGAGGACGCAATCCTGCTCGTGGCGCCCGCCGCGTCAGGCGCCTGGCGCAGCCCGGCCGAGACGGCCGGACGGGCGATCGCCGGCCTCGACCAGGCGGGACAACATGCCGCGATCATCGATGTGGAGGGCCAGGTCATCGCCTCCTCGAGCGCTTTCGAGGGGCTTGGGATCGGTCCAGACACGCTCTCGTCGCTGGTCGCGGAATCGCGGGGCGAACGCCTGGTCAAGCGCATGATCGAGGCCGGGACGGCGTATCTGCCCGCCGGTTTCGTCAGGCTCACTGACGAGCCGGCCACGCATTTACTCGTGGTCGTGGACGACGCGCCGGAGGACGAGGCGGAGACGGCGCCGCTGGCGGCCGCAGGGGTAGCAGACAGCGATATGCAGGTCGGGCAGGAGGCTGCGGCCTCTCATGACGCTGCCGATCAGATCAGTGGGGATGACACTGCCGAACCCGTTGAAGGTCTCGGCCAGCCGGGAGCATCGACGGGCGTCGAAGCCGATCAAGGTTCGTCGGGCGCCCCCCTCACCGTCTCGCTCGTTGGGCTCGGCACCTCTCCCCCGCTGCGCGAGGGCGAACAACCCAAGCTGGATGGGCGCCAGCCTCCTGGCAGCGGTTCCTCGCCACCACAAGGTGGAGGAGAGGCGCCGAGCGAAGCGAAGCGGAGTGAGGGAGACACGCCGATACCCACGGAGGATGCGGAAGCTTCTCACCGCGATAGCTGGTATTTCGCCGGTCCCGACGCCGGCGACGAGGTCCTGGAAAATGAGGCAGCCGAATTGAATATCCCGGCACCCGCCACAAGCGAGACTGTTGAGGCTGCCACCGAGGAGCCGGCCACGCCTTTGCTCGCGGTCGTAGACGACGAGGCGGAGACGGCTCCGTCGGCGCCTGCGGAGGCGGCAAATAGCGATATGCAGGTGGCGCGGGAAGCAACAGCCTCTCATGACGCTGCTGATCAGATCAGTGGGGAGGATACTGCCGAACCCGTTGAAGGTCTCGGCCAGTCGGGAACATCGACAGACGTCGAAGCCGAGCAAGGCTCGTCGGTCGCCCCCCTCTCCGTCTCGCCCGTTGGGCTCAACACCTCTCCCCCGCTTCGCGGGGGGGAAGAACCCAAGCTGGATGTGCCTGAACCGGTATCGACCCGGGAAGCTTCAGAGGCGACGGCAGGGACTTCCGAAACTATTGCCGAACCTCCAGCGCGGATAGCGATCGACCGCTCAGCCGCTCCGGTGCGCTTTGTCTGGAAAACCGACGCCGAGGGGCGGTTCAGCGAGATTTCGGAGGAATTCGCTGCAACGGTGGGGCAGGAGGCCGCTGACATCGTCGGGGTGAGCTTCGGCGATGCCGCCCAAAAACTCGGCATCGATCCAACCGGCGAGATTGCGGGGCTGCTCGAACGGCGCGACACATGGTCAGGGCGGTCGGTGCTGTGGCCAGTAGCCGGGACCGACCTGAGCATCCCGGTGGACCTCGCGGCATTACCCTCCTACGGGCGCGACCGTCAGTTTGCCGGCTTCCGCGGCTTCGGCGTCGCGCGCGCCGGCGATGCGATCGTCGATCCGGACGCGCGGGGGTTCGCGCTCGTCGGCGAAACCGTGAACGAGATCTTCGCCACAGACGATCTGGCGTCGGCGACGCGAGCCGAAGCTCCGCAGGAAATCGCCGCCGCCCAGAACGACCCAGCCGCGCAGGAGGACACCTCTCCGCCGAGGAACGGCGACCCGTTTCAGGGCGAGGTGCCGGCGCTCTCGATCGTTGCCAAACAGGACCGTCGGCATTCGGACAAGGTGATCCAACTCGCCCAGCATCGATCGCCCACGGGCGAAAAAGCCCTCTCACCAGGTGAGCGCAACGCGTTCCGCGAGATCGGCGACCGGCTGCGGAAGGATAGCACACCGGTCAGCAAGCCCCCGGCCGAGCCGCAGCTGCGGGCAGATAATGATCATGGCCATATCCCACACACGCAGGAGCCGGCCGCCGCGGAAGCTGACAGCACGCAACCGATTGAGGCAGACACGACTGCCGACAACCTCCAGGCCGCGGCCGAGACAATCGGCAAACTATTGGCTTCAAGCGAGGGGGATCGTCCGGTCGAAACGGCCGAAGCGGCAGCGGAGCATGTCGAGCTGGCGGGCGGGGAGATGGAGAAGCCTTCTCCCGGCGCCGGCGACGCATCTATCGAAGCTGGCTCAGAGGCTGGGCCGGCCGCTGCCGAAATCCGGGCGACGGGTGAGCAAGCGGAGCTTCCCGCCTCCACCACCGGAGAGGTAGCGACAGAAAGTGTTACCCCCAGCCCTGGCCCCTCCCCACAAGGGGGAGGAGAACCAGGCGGTTCCGCAACCCAGCGCCACACGTTGACAGCCCTGGATGAGGCAGAGGCCTCGGCGACGCCGCCCCCTTCCCCCTCGTGGGCTGGGAGCACCAACGCGCGCGGTTTCATGCCGTCGGCCTTTGCGTCCGGTCCGGCAAGCAGCCAACGCGGCGCGACGGACACCACGATCCTCGAGCAGCTTCCGGTGCCGGTGCTGATCCATTCCGGCGACGCGCTGCATTACGCGAATCGCGAATTCCTCGAGCTTACCGGCTACGACTCGGTCGCCGAACTGCAAGAGGCCGGCGGACTCGGCGCCTTGTTCGGCGAACCTTACGCGAACGAGGACGATTCGGCGGAGCCCGGCCGCAAGCTGAGGCTGCGCACCGGCGAGGGTCTCGAATATCCGGTCGAGGCGTTCCTGCAGTCCGTGCCCTGGGGCGAAGGCAAGGCGCTGCTGCTGTCGCTGCGCCGAAGCTGGCGGCAGCCCGTCAGCTATCCGGCCGTTCCGGCGAACGCGGCGCAGGCGCCCGTCGACCCCGACTTCGAGGAGCGGATCGCCGAGATGCGGGCGATCGTGGATACGGCGACCGACGGCGTCGTGCTGATTTCGCGCGACGGCTCGATCCGCTCGATCAGCAGCCCGGCCGAGGCGTTGTTCGGCTTCGACAGCGCCGAGGTCCTGGGCAAGCCATTCACCTCCCTGTTCGCCATCGAGAGCCAGCGCGCGGCGCGCGACTATCTGAACGGGCTTTCCGAGAACGGCGTCGCCAGCGTTCTCAACGACGGCCGCGAGGTGATCGGCCGTGAGTCGCAGGGCCGCTTCATCCCGCTCTTCATGACAATCGGCAAGCTGCCGAACGACAGCGGCTTCTGCGCCGTGGTGCGCGACATCACGCAGTGGAAGCGTGCGGAGGAGGAGCTTACCCAGGCGCGGGCCCAGGCCGAGCGCGCGTCATCGCAGAAAACCGAGTTTCTGGCTCGCGTCAGCCACGAGATCCGCACCCCGCTCAACGCCATTATCGGTTTTTCCGAGCTGATGCTGGACGAGAAGTTCGGGCCGATCACCAACGACCGCTATCGTGACTATCTGCGCGACATCAACCGCTCGGGCAACCATGTGCTTGACCTCGTCAACGACCTGCTGGACATTTCCAAGATCGAGGCCGGCCAGCAGGAGATGAGCTACGAGGCCGTGTCGCTCAACGACACGCTGGCGGAGACGGTTGCCATGATGCAGCCGCAGGCCAACCGCGAGCGCGTGATCATCAGGTCGAGCTTCGCCTCGCGTCTGCCGGAGGTCGTCGCCGACCTGCGCAGCGTGCGCCAGATCGCTCTCAACCTGATGTCCAACGCCATCCGCTACACGCCGGCCGGCGGCCAGGTGATCGTGTCGACTGCGTACGAAGCGTCCGGCGACGTGGTGATGCGGGTGCGCGACACCGGCATAGGCATGAGCCAGGCCGAGATCGAGCAGGCCCTGAAACCGTTCAAGCAGATCAATGCGCTGAAACGCGCGCGCGGCGACGGCACCGGGCTCGGCCTGCCGCTCACCAAAGCCATGGTGGAGGCAAACCGCGCCCGCTTCATGATCAATTCCACGCCCGGCGAAGGGACACTGGTCGAGATTACCTTTCCGTCGACACGGGTGTTGGCGGATTAGGGATATTCAGCTGAGGCCGGTCTGCAAATGCTGCCCGTCTCCCACGAATGGCGGGGGGGCAAGTCTGTTCACTCTCCCACCCTGTCCCACAAGGAGGAGGGGACGCCGCCGCCGCGGTTTTTGACCAAAGCGTCGGCGTTTGGGCGCCGGCGGACGCGTGTTCGGAGACATCATGGACACTTCGGGTCACCGGTCTGAACAGTGGGGAGGGGTTAGGGGCGGTGATCGTTCGACGTCCCGGTTCCTGGCGGGGAGAGTAAGAGGATGGAAGCAAAGACATATGTGCTGGTGCATGGCGCCTGGCACGGCGCGTGGTGCTGGCGGGAGGTCGCCGGCGCACTTCGCGCCATGGGGCACCAGGTCACTACCCCTACGCAGACGGGGGTCGGCGAGCGAAAGCACTTGCTTGGTAAGGATATCACGCTCGATACGTTCGTGGACGACATCGTCAATCACATCGAGGCGGAAGAGTTCACCGATGTGATCCTGGTTGGCCACAGCTTTGCCGGCATCAGCATCACCGGAACCGCCGACAAGATTCCCTATCGCATTCGCCATCTCGTCTATCTCGATGGCGTCATCATCGAGAGCGGCCAGAGTGCATACAGCACAAATGCCGCCCGACATCGTCGCTGCCCGGCGAAGATCGGCCGCGGAGGACGGCCAAGGTGTTTTCCTGCCGGCGCCGCCGCCGAAGGCTTTCGGCATACCGGAAAGGCACCCGCTTGCAGATTGGGTGAGGCGCAGGCTGACGCCGCATCCCGCAGGCACCTATGAAGATACACTCCGACTGGCCAATCCAGTCGGCAACGGCCGGCCCTGCACATATGTCGCATGCACCGATCCGCTCCACCCGACCATCGAAAGCGCGCGACAGTGGGTGAAGAAGCAGACCGGCTGGAACTGGCAGGAACTCGTCACGGGTCACGACGCGATGATCCTTGCGCCGGAGGCGGTTGTGCGCCTGCTCGGCACGATCGGCTGAGCGCGCGACCAAGTGGGGATGCGAGGCGCATAAGGGCGAAGAGACGCCGGTCGAGATCACATTTGCGTCAACACGCATACTCGCCGACCGAGGCGGACCGGAAAAATGCGCAAATTCAAAAAGCTGCTTAAGTCACTCCAGTTTAGAACAATTCTAAATGTTTGGAATCATTGAGCTTTATATTGACCGGGCAGGGAAGTTTCAGCATTAGGTCATGATCCGGACCTAAACCGGACATTTCGATCCCACTTTAGCGGGGTCTTGAACCCCGACGGCGAGGAAAGACCATGATCACGACCAAGCTGCGCGCGCTGGCGATCCTTTCGGGAGCCGCAGCGCTTGTCCTTGCGGGCATTTTTTCGGTCCCGGCGTCCGCCGACGGCGTCGTCAACATCTATACCTACCGGCAGCCCGAGCTTATCAAGCCCGTGCTCGACGCCTTCACCGCCAAGACCGGAATCCAGACGCAGGTGCTGTTTCTCGACAAGGGCCTCGAGGAGCGCATCGCCGCCGAGGGCCAGAACTCGCCGGCCGACGTGATCATGACCGTCGACATCAGCCGGCTTACCGCCGCCAAGGCGAAGGGCGTCACCCAGCAGCTGGCGGACGAGGAGATCAACAAGAACATCTCGGCCGAATACCGCGACCCTGACGGCGAGTGGTTCGGCGTCACCAAGCGCGCCCGCGTGATCTATGCCTCCAAGGAGCGCGTGAAGGAAGACCACATCTCCTATGCCGACCTTGCCGACCCGAAGTGGAAGGGCCGCATCTGCATTCGCCCCGGCCAGCACGATTACAATATCGCGCTGTTCGCGGCGATGATCGCGCATTGGGGGGAGCAGAGAACCGAACAGTGGATGCGCGCCTTCAAGGAAAACCTGGCGCACAAGCCCGACGGCAGCGACCGCGGCCAGGCCAAGGCCATCTATTCGGGCGAGTGCGACATCGCGCTGGGCAACACTTATTATGTAGGCCTGATGCTGACCAACGAGAAGGACCCGCAGGAGCAGGAATATGCGCGCTCTATAAGGGTGATCTTCCCCGACTTCGGCGCCGACGGCGGCACGCATGTTAACATTTCCGGCATGGCGCTCGCCAAATATGCCCCGAACAAGGACAACGCCATCAAGCTGATGGAATTCCTGTCCGAACACGAGGCACAGCAGATCTACGCCGAGAAGAACTTCGAATATCCAGTCGAGCCCGGCCTCGCGCCTTCCGAGATCGTCAAGGGCTTCGGCGAGTTGAAGGCCGACGCGCTGCCGCTGGTCGATATCGGCAACAACCGCAAGGCGGCATCCGAGATGGTCGACCGTGTCGGGCTGAATGACGGCCCGAGCAGCTAAGGTCGAATGGTTCTGTCCCTGATCGAGACGATGAGCCGGGCTTCGCGCCCGGCTTTTCGGATCGATGCAGTCGCGGATATCCAATCGTGATGTCGAAACCATTGCGATTCCCCAGCCCGACCATCGGCGGTAGGTCGCCGGGCCTGTCGTCCGCTCCCGTGCGCCGGCCTCGTCATCCCGTGCTCGGCACAGCCGCCCTGCTCGTCTCGGTGGTGGTGCTGCTACCCATTGCCAGTCTTATGCTGATCGCCCTTTCCGGAAATGCGGAGGAGTGGCGCTATCTGTTCGGCTCGATCCTGCCCAGGGCGAGCGGGGTCACCCTATGGCTGCTCGTGCTGGTGGCGGTCTCGACCGGCGTGGTCGGGGTTGCGACCGCATGGCTGGTCGTTGCCTTCGACTTCCCGCTGCGCCGCCTTTTCTCCTGGGCGCTGGTGCTGCCGCTCGCCGTGCCGCCTTATCTTGCGGCTTACGCCTTTGCGGAATTCTTCCTGTATACGGGCCCCGTGCAAGGGCTCGTGCGGGCGATCTTCGGCTTCCAGACAAGCCGCGACTACTGGTTCCCGGACATACGCTCGACCGGCGGCGCGGCCTTCGTCATGGCGAGCGTGCTCTATCCCTATGTCTATCTGACGACCCGCATGATCTTCCTCATGCAGGGCCGCAACATCGCGGACGTGGCGCGCACGCTGGGCGCCTCGCCCGGCAAGGTGTTCTGGCGCGTGCTGCTGCCGGTCGCGCGGCCGGCAATCGCTGCGGGCGTGGCGCTGGTGCTCATGGAGAGCCTCAACGACATCGGCGCATCCGAATATCTCGGTGTGCAGACGCTCACCGTCTCCATCTATTCGACGTGGCTGAACCGCGGCAGCCTCGAAGGCGGCGCGCAAGTGGCGCTGGTCATGCTCGTCCTGGTGCTGCTGCTGCTCTATGGCGAAGACCGCGCGCGGCGCGGGCAGCGTTTCCACGCGGCGCGCGGCACACATCTCAGGGTCAGGCCGCAGCGCGTGCGGCTTCACGGAAGCCGGCAACTGGCTGCGCTCATCATCGTGACCTTGCCGATCCTGTCGGGCTTCGGCGTTCCGCTCTACGTGTTCGGCGCCTATGCGCTGCGCCGGCTCGACCAGGTCGGCTCGCCGGACCTCGCCGACGCCTTCCTCAACAGCCTGCTTACCGCCTCGACCGCAGCGGTGCTGACCGTCGCGCTGGCGCTCATGCTGATCAATGCGGTGCGGCTGGCCAAATCGCGTGGCATGGCGCTGACGGTCAGGCTTGCCTCGGTCGGCTATGCCCTGCCCGGCGGCATTGTCGGTCTTGGCCTGCTGTTTGTGCTGGCCCGCTTCGACAACGCGATCGACACCGCCATGCGCAACGTGTTCGGCATTTCGACGGGCCTGCTGATCGCCGGAACCGCGGCGGCGGTCGTGCTCGCCTGCAGCATCCGCTTTCTGGCGCTTGCGGAGGGCGCGCTGCGATCCGGCCTGGAAAAGCTGCCGCCCAATCTCGACGAGGCCGCACGCAGCCTCGGCCGCACGCCGCTGAAGAGCGCCGTCTCGGTACTGCTGCCGCTGCTCAAACCTGCCGTCCTCACGGCGTTGATGCTGGTTTTCGTCGACACGATCAAGGAATTGTCGGCAACGATCCTGCTGAGACCCTTCGGCTTCAACACGCTCGCCACCTTCGTTTACGAGAACGCCTCGCGCGGCGTGCCGGAAGACGGAGCGATCGCAGCGCTCGCCATCATCGTCACCGCGCTCGTCCCGGTGATGCTGCTCTCCGGCGCGCTCATACGCGACCGGGAAGCCTCGATGTGATGGAAAAAGAAAGGCGCCGGAGCGGCGCCTTAGTCGAAATGCTGTTACTACGGGGGGCTTGAGCGAAGCAAACTTTCCGACATGGAAAGCGGGATTTCTCCCTCAAGTTACGCACGACTATCGACAGCCGGAATTAACAAGTCCTTACCAGGACCTGCCGGAGTTTACCGAAGTGTACCAACCCTGAAATCGAGGTAAATTTCGCGGTCACCAGTTGTTAACTATGGTTGACCGACGACCACTCCGTCGAACACCCGCCGCCTACGGCGACACCTTCTCCCACACAACAAGGGGAGAAGGGGGAGCCGTCTCAGCCTCAGCTCTTCAACGCCGGGAGGTCGCGGTAGAGCTCCAGCGCTTCCGGGTTGGCCAGCGCCTCCTTGTTCTTGACGACACGGCCATGGACCACGTCGCGCACGGCAAGCTCGGTGATCTTGCCGGACTTAGTGCGCGGGATGTCGGCGACGGCGACGATCCTGGCCGGCACGTGGCGCGGGCTGGCGCCAGTGCGGATGCGGTCGCGGATGATCTTCTCAAGACCGGCGTCGAGCGAAACGCCCGGGGCGAGCCGCACGAACAGAACGACACGCACATCATTATCCCAATCCTGACCGATGCAGATCGCCTCGGCGACCTGCGGCAGCTTCTCGACCTGGTTATAGATCTCGGCCGTGCCGATGCGCACGCCGCCAGGGTTGAGGGTGGCGTCCGAACGGCCGTGGATGATCATGCCGCCATGCTCTGTCCACTCGGCAAAATCACCGTGGCACCAGATGTTGTCGAAACGCTCGAAATACGCGCCGTGATATTTCTTGCCCTCGGGATCGTTCCAGAAGAAGACCGGCATGGACGGGAAGGGTTTGGTGCAAACCAGCTCGCCTTTCTCGCCGACGACCGGCTTGCCGTCGTCGTCCCACACATCGACGGCCATGCCGAGCCCAGGGCCCTGGATCTCGCCGACATAGACGGGCTCAGTCGGGATGCCGAGCACGAAGCAGCCGCAAATATCCGTACCGCCCGAGATCGAGGCGAGATGCACGTCCTTCTTCACGGCCTCGTAGATATAGGCAAAACCTTCGGGCGAGAGCGGCGAACCCGTAGAAGAAACGGTGCGCACGGTCGAAAGATCATGCGTACCGATCGGCGCCAGCTCGGCCTTGCGCAGGGCGTCGATGAACTTCGCCGAGGTGCCGAAATAGGTCATCCGCTCCGCGTCGGCGTAGTCGAACAGCACATTGCCGGAGGGGTGGAAGGGAGACCCGTCGTAGAGAAGCAGCGTCGCGCCGGAGGCCAGTCCGCTCACCAGCCAGTTCCACATCATCCAGCCCAGGGTGGAGAAATAGAAGACGCGATCCCCGTCCCGGATATTGCCATGCAGGCGATGTTCCTTGAGGTGCTGGAGAAGCGCGCCGCCCGCCGCGTGCACGATGCATTTCGGCGCGCCGGTGGTGCCCGAGGAAAACAATATGTAGAGCGGCTGCGCGAAGGGCAGCCGCCGGAAGGTGATTTCCTGCGCGGTGAAGGGCGCCAGCGCGTCCTCGAGCGCGACCGCGCCGGGTATGGCGGTGGCCGCCTGCCGGGCGGTGCGCAGATAGTCGACCAGGAGGGTGCGCTTCAACGACGGCAGCCGCTCCGCGATGGCCTTCACCTTGGCCGACACGTCGTTCTGCTTGCCATTGTACCAATAGCCGTCGACCGAGATGAAGATCGTCGGCTCGATCTGGCCGAAACGATCGAGCACGCCTTCGATGCCGAAATCGGGCGAGCAGGATGACCAGATTGCGCCAATGGACGCGGTGGCGAGCAAGGCTGCAATCGATTCCGGCATGTTTGGCAGCATGGCGGCGACGCGGTCGCCCTCTTTCACGCCAAGCTCAACGAGGAGCTGCTGGATCTTCGAAACGAGCGCCCTGAGGTCATCCCAGGAAAGCCGGCGGTCGAGCTTGTCCTCGCCCTTGAAAACGAGCGCGTCCGACGGACCCGACTTTCTCAAAAGGTTCTCGGCATAGTTCAGCTTCGCGTCTGGAAAGAAGGAAGCCCCCGGCATCCTGTCGCCATCAATCAGCGCCCGCTCGCCGCGTTCCCCAATCACGCCGCAAAAATCCCACAGAAGGCTCCAGAATGCACCGCGATACTCGATCGACCAGCGATGCAGGTCCGCATAGCTATCGAGACTGCGGCCAGAAAGGGCAGCCGCCTGCCGCGCAAAACGGGTCAGATTTGCCGTTTCGATTGCGTTATCCGACGGCGACCAGAGCTTGCTGTCCATGAAACCTCCCATACCCGATGATATTCAGGTGAGGCCGGCCTGCAAATGGCGACTTCCGCGCTTTCGGTGCTCACGTACTTGAATGTACCCTCCGCTCCGGTTCTCGAAACCCCATTTTCGACAAGGCCTGACCTGAATCTCGACACCTCTGACCTGTGAAAACCGGCGGGGCGGGCTCAAAGGCGTCTCCCCGCCACCCTGCCGATTTCCTGAAGGTCTCTTATCGCAGTGCAGCATCGAACGCCACCACCTGAAAAATAGCGGGAACATGTTCAAAATCGCCATTTACGGGCCGCAATGACTTGAAATGAATCGTGATCGATCTAGACCATGGTGCGCGCGATGCCTTTCGCCGAGTCGCCATGCGAATTCACGCGCCTGGAGCATCATGCCGGCATCGCTGATCAAGAAGAGCATCTGGGGCGTGACGGTAGTCGCGGTCACTGCCATATTGATGGTGGCGGCGCTGCCGCTGATCGCCTCGACGCGGATCGTTCAGGATCGCATTGCGCTTGAGATGAGCGCCTGGAGCGGTTACCGCGTCGAGCTTGCCAATGCGCCGGAAATCCAGATCTGGCCGACCTTCGAGGCGGTGCTCTACGACGTCAGCCTTTCCGATTGGGACGACGCGCAACGCCGGCCGGTGCTCGACGCCGAGCGCGTCGAGCTGGAGCTGTCGGCGACGGCAGCACTCGGCGGCAATGTCGTCATTTCCACGGCGAAGCTTGTCAGGCCTGTCCTCTACGTGAACGAGACCTCGCCGAACCGCTACGCGCCTGTCGCGCCGAAGATTGGCCGTATTCGCCACGCCATCGATCAGGCCCGAGCTGTGGTGGCCGAAAATCCGAACGATCCCGATCTTTCGCAGCTCGCCAGCGATTCATTCGGCACGGTCGAGTTCAGCGATGGCCAGGTCGTCGACGCCGCAGGCGGCGAGAACGGCGCAATCTTGACCGGGCTCGGCGGCGCGATCGAATGGGACGCACTCAATCGCTCGGCGGCGCTGTCGGCGAACGGGATCTGGCGCGGCGAGAACTTTTCCGTCGAGGCTTCCTCCGCCAGACCGCTCGTGCTGTTTGCAGGCGGCTCCGCGCCTGTCGCCATCAACATCAAGGCAGCACCCGCCTCCGGCAGCTTCGACGGCGTCGCCAACCTGTCGGAAAATTCGTTCTTCAATGGCCAGGCGACCTTCAATTCCTCCTCTCTCAGGCGCATGCTCGAATGGTCGCGCAGCGACCTGCCGCCGGGAGCCTCGTCCGGCTCGGTGGCCCTCTCCGGCAAGATCAGCGGCGACCGCAAGCGGCTTAAGCTCGACGAAGCGCAGATCGCGTTGGATGGCAGCCAGGCTTCCGGCGTGCTTGAGCTGTCGTTTGCCGAGGCTGTGCCCAGCATCGCCGGGACACTCGCCTTCGACCAGCTCAATCTGCGCGCCTTCCTCTCGGCCTTCACACCGTTTACTCCGGGCAGCGAGGGCGAGCCTTCGGCGATCGATATTGCGTTTGCCGAGAAGTACAATCTCGACCTGCGCCTTTCTGCAGCCAGGGCGACGGCCGGTGAACTCAGCTTCACGGACGTGGCCGCAACCACGCAGGTGAGAGGCGGCCTCACGGCCTTCGACATTTCGGACGCCACGATCTTCGGCGGCACCGTGCAGGCCGGCATTCGCTACGACCGCAAGGGCGACGGCGGCAATCTCGACGTAAGGCTGCTCGCCAACAACATCGATGCCGCCAATGCGGCGGCCCTTGCCGGTTCGACCCGACTCGTGCCTGCGGGCAAGACCACGATCTCGCTGATGTTGAAAGGCCCCGGGCGCGACCTGGACAGCTTCCTTGACACCGCATCGGGCTCATTCTCGATGATCTTCGGCCCCGGAAACGTCAACGGCTTCGACATCACGGCCTTCATCAGTCGTTTCAAGCAGGGCGGCTTCTTCTCGCTGCGAGACGTAACAACCGGCTCGGCGGGAGTCGATCGCGCGGAGGTGCGGGCTACACTCGCAGAGGGCACAGCCCGGATCGAGAAAGCTGAGGCAAGGCTCGGCAATCGGCTGGTCACGCTGTCGGGCGTGGTGCCCTATATCGGTGGGGGGCTGGCGCTCTCCGGCGCGATCACGGCCGCCGATGCCGCAGCCAACAATCCCAACGCGGCGGAAGCTGCCTTCTTCGTGGGCGGCTCGTGGAACGCGCCATTCGTGTCGCCGATCTTCGCCGGCACCGCCTTCGAACGCCCGCGCCCCGACCAAGGGGATTGAGGCTACCGATGCTCTCCTCTGGCTAATCGCGCTAGGCTATGCTGAACTCCTCGGATCACGGCCTTCCTGAGACAACCTTGACCCGTCGCTCATCAACCACTCAGTATCGTTGGTCAGATGTTGGATGTCATATTGCGTGAAGTCTGTAATTTGTTTCGCAGCTTTTCGATAAAGGTCGAGCATCGCGCGTCCGTCTGGCCCAATCGAAAACAGTTCAAAAGTTCGAAGAGTACCAGGTTTGCCACCGATCCCAGTGACATTGCCGGTCCAGACGTTTCCTTTCTGATAGATTTGCTCTTGGGGCCAATACCGTACGCCATCAGTCGTCATTATCCACAACTCACGTCCTGCGGGTAAATTCTCGACGGTTGCTCGACCTCAAATGACCAAGGCACGTCGGCGTCGGGCAAAGGCTTAGTGATACTAACCTAGAGCTTCCCGGCCTGATATCCCCAAAAAAGAGAGGCAATAAAAACTAAGCCACTGACGAGCAAAGAAATTTTAGCCCACGAGGGATATGTAGCGAAAAAGCCTAGTATTTTTTGCAAAAAGTCGAAACTCATCGCTCTCTCCAGAACCAAGCAATCAAGTGTCCCCTCCACCAGAGGTTATGCGCGGAACACTTTTTTGCCCCGTACTACGCGCGCCGATCGCTTGCTGAGAATGCCTGCACCCCAACGCCAGGATTTTCGAAGGCAAAACCTTCCGAGCAGTTTGTCATCCTGGGAACGATGATGATCTCGCCGGTCTGCCTGGTGGTGTTCCTGCTGACGCCACCGCCGCCGAAGGGATCAGGAGAATGGCCGCTTCTCAACCCCTCATTGCCGCCTGCTCGTCCCTGATGCGCTGAGCCTCGCGGCGCTTGTTGACGATAGAGGCGACGATCACCCCGATCGCCACCACGGCGATCAGAAGCGTGCAGACCGCGTTGATCTCGGGCGTCACGCCGAGGCGGACCTGGCTGTAGATCTTCATCGGCAGCGTTGTCGCGCCGGGGCCCGAGGTGAAGCTCGCGATCACGAGATCGTCCAGGGATAGCGTGAAGGCGAGCATCCAGCCGGAGATGACTGCCGGCAGGATGACCGGCAAGGTCACCTGGAAGAAGGTCTTGACCGGCGTCGCTCCGAGATCCATCGCCGCCTCCTCCAGCGAGCGGTCGAAGCTCATGAGCCGCGACTGCACGACCACGGCCACGAAGCACATCGTGAAGGTGACGTGGGCGAGCGTGACCGTGAGGAGGCCACGGTCGAGCCCCATGGCCACGAAGAGCAGGAGCAGGGAGAGCCCGGTGATAACCTCCGGCATGACAAGCGGCGCGAACACCATGCCTGAAAACAGCACGCGGCCGCGGAAGCGCGTGTAGCGGGTGAGCGCAAGCGCCGCAAGCGTGCCAAGAACGGTCGCGAAGGTAGCCGAGATCACGCCGACGCGCGCCGTGACCCAGGCCGCGTCCATCAGGCCGCGGTTATAGAACATCGAGGCGTACCATTTGGTGGAAAAGCCGCCCCAGACCGTGACCAGCTTGGATTCGTTGAACGAGAAGACGATCAGGATGACGATCGGCAGATAGAGGAAAGCGAAGCCGAGCGTGACCGACACGATGTTGAAGCGGCTCCAGCGACCCATCATCGCTCAGCGCTCCTGTGCGCGCGCCTGCGCATGCTGGAAAAGCATGATCGGCACGACCAGCAGCAGAAGAAGGATGACGGCAACGGCGGACGAGACCGGCCAGTCGCGATTGGCGAAGAACTCGTTCCACAGCGTCTTGCCGATCATCAGCGTCTGCGAACCGCCGAGCAGGTCGGGGATCACGAACTCGCCGACGGCCGGGATGAAGACCAACAGGCAGCCGGCGATCACACCGGGCAGCGACAGCGGGAAGGTGACCTTACAGAAGGCGGAGGTCGGAGTGCAGCCGAGGTCCTGCGCGGCCTCGATCAGAGAATAATCCATCTTCTCCAGCGTCGAATAGAGCGGCAGCACCATGAACGGCAGGTAGGAATAAACAATGCCGATGAAGATCGCCGTATGCGTGTTCATGATGACCAGCGGGGTGTCGATGATGTGGAGGCTCGTAAGGAACTGGTTGAGCAGGCCCTCGGGCTTCAGGATGCCGATCCAGGCATAGACCCGGATCAGGAAGCTCGTCCAGAACGGCAGGATGACGAGCATCAGGAGCACCGGCCTTAAGGTCGCCGGGGCTCGCGCCATGCCGTAGGCGATCGGATAGCCGACGATCAGACAGAGAATGGTGGAGACGCCGGCGATGATCAGGCTCGACACATAGGCGTTGAAGTAGAGCGCGTCTTCGGTGAGCCAGACGTAGTTGTCGGTCGACAATTCCCTGAAGCTGTCCATGAAGCCGGAAAGGCCGTCGGCGAAATCGAACGCCGGCGTATAGGGCGGCATGGCGATCGCCGTCTGCGACAGCGATATCTTGAAGACGATGAAGAACGGGATGATGAAGAAGATCAGCAGCCAGACATAGGGAACGATGATGACGAGCCGGTTGCCGATCGCAGCCAGGAGCCGGATGAGCAGCGGCTTCTCCTTGCGGGCCGCCGGCGCCGCGGTGTCGGTGATGACGGCGGTCGTCATGGCTACCTCGTCAGGACAACGCCGGCATCCGGCCGGAAGGATATCCAGGCCCGGTCGTTCCAGCTCAGCGGGTCTTCGGCCGTGCGCTGGCTGTTGACGAGGCTGGTGCGCACGATGCGGCCGTCGTCGAGCCGCACATGGTAGAGCGTCATGTCGCCGAGATAGGCGATGTCCCAGACCTCGCCCTCGGCGGCGTTGAGGCTCGTGTCTTCGGGCTTCTTCGAGGACACCTTGATCTTCTCGGGCCGCACCGCGAACCAGACCGTGTTGGCGTTGCCGATATCGCCGCCGCTTTCAGTGCGAATCACCAAGCCGTTGCCGCTGTCGATCGTGGCGCTGCCATTCACGCCGCTCGTCACCTTGCCCTCGAACATGTTCACGTCGCCGATGAAATCGGCGATGAAGCGGGAGGCCGGCGCCTCGTAGATCTCGGCGGGGGTAGCCACCTGCATGACCTTGCCCTTGTCCATGACGGCGATGCGGTCGGCCATGGTCATCGCCTCCTCCTGGTCGTGGGTGACGACCATGAAGGTGAGGCCGAGTTCCTGCTGCAGGTCCATCAATTCGAATTGCGTCTCCTCGCGCAGCTTCTTGTCGAGCGCGCCGAGCGGCTCATCGAGCAAAAGCACCTTGGGGCGCTTGGCGACCGAGCGGGCGAGCGCGACGCGCTGGCGCTGGCCGCCGGAAAGCTGATGCGGCTTGCGCTTGGCGAAAGGCTCGAGCTTGACGAGTTCCAGCATCTCCTTGACGCGCTTGTCGATATCGGGCTTCGGCATGCCCTCCTGCTTCAAGCCGAAGGCGATGTTGTTCTCTACCGTCATATGCGGGAAGAGCGCGTAGGACTGGAACATCATGTTGACCGGCCGGCGGTAGGGCGGGATGCCCTTCAGGTCCTGGCCATCGAGCAGGATGCGCCCGGCGGTCGGCTCGTCGAAGCCCGCGAGCATTCTCAGCAGGGTCGACTTGCCGCAACCGGAGGCGCCGAGCAGCGCGAAGAACTCGCGCTCATAGACGCCGAGCGAGAGGTCATTGACGGCGGTGAAGTCGCCAAATTTCTTGGTGACGTTCTCGAACCAGATATAGGGCTTCGCGGCGGGATCGGTCCAAGGCGCGAAGCTGCGGCGGATGCTGCCTAGTGATTTCATGTCCCTCTGCGCACTCCGTCCCAGAAGAAAACCCCGGCAGCTGGCTGCCGGGATTTCGAGATCACTGGCCGGTGATGATCTTGGTCCACGTGCGCGTTATGACGCGCTGTGTCTTGGGATCGTAAGGCGAGACCGTGAAAAGGTTCTTCATCGTCGCCTCATCCGGATAGATGGCCGGATCGTCGATGATCTCCTTGTCGATGAACTGCTGCGCGGCCTTGTTGCCGCTGGCGTAGAAGACGTAATTGGCAGCCTTCGCGGCCACTTCCGGCTTCATCATGTAGTTGATGAAGGCAAGGGCTTCGTCGGCATGCGGGGCGTCGGCGGGGATGGCCATCTGGTCGAACCACATCTCGGCGCCTTCCTTCGGAATCGCGTAGGCGATGTCGACGCCCTGGTCAGCTTCGGCGGCGCGATCGCGAGCCTGGAAAATATCCCCGGAGAAGCCCACGGCCAGACAGATGTCGCCATTAGCGAGAGCATTGATGTATTCCGACGAATGGAACTTGCGGATATAGGGCCTGATCTTCATCAGCACCTCTTCCGCCTTGGCGAGGTCGTCCGGGGATGTGCTTTCCGGATCGAAGCCCAGATATCGCAGTGTTGTCGGCAGAATATCCGACGGTGAATCGAGCACATAGACGCCGCAGTCGGCGAGTTTGGAAAGCTTGTCGGGATTGAAGAATACGTCCCAACTGTCGATGGTCTCGACGCCCAGTGCATCCGACACCTTCTTGGTATTGTAGCCAATACCGGTCGTGCCCCACATGTAGTTGACCGAGTATTCGTTACCGGAGTCGTATTTCGCGACACGCTCCGCCACGATGTCCCACATATTGACGATGTTGGGCAGCTTCGACTTGTCAAGCTTCTGGTAGACGCCGGCCTCGATCTGGCGTGCCAGGAAGGGGCTCGCGGTCGGCACCACGACGTCATAGCCGCTGCCGCCGGCGAGCAACTTGGTCTCGAGTATCTCGTTGGAATCATAGACGTCGTAGACGACCTTGATGCCGGTCTCCTTGGTGAAGTCCGTCAAGATCGAATCGTCGATATAGTCCGACCAGTTGTAGACGTTGACGACCTTCTCCTGGGCCTGGGCGGAAAGCGAGATAGCAGTGGCCAGAAGCGGCGCGGCCGAAAGCAGAAGCGCCTTGCGAAGCATCGAAATTCTCCTCTGTTTGTTGCGTGTCCCGGCTCGCACAGCGGTCCTTCACGGCCGGGTTCGACACCAGCCTATTGGCCTTTTTTCGAGGCGACAAGCGCGAAATCCGCGGTGCGGCATCGCGCGCGGAAGGTCGTAAGCACCGCTTCAGACCGGCTGGCCCGTCGCCCTTGATGAGCTTCGGCCGCGTGCTCAGTTGGGCGAAGGAATGCCCGTTGCGCCGGGCCGCGCGGGCCGCTGCTGGCGGCGGAACTCCAGCGAAAGATGTGTCAGAAGGGCAAGGAAGACGACCGTGCCGCCGGCAATCGTGCGGGCGGACGGCACTTCGCCGTGCACCAGCCATACCCAGACCGGACCGAGCACCGGCTCCAACGTGCCGAACAGGGCAGCGAGCGCTGCCGGGATCAGCCGCGCGCCAAAGGCGAAGCAAGCAAGGCCGAGGCCGAGGTTCAGCGTGCCGAAAGCGAACAGCAGGCCCATGTCGCGAATAGAGACGGCGAGGCTGCCGGCCTGCAAGGCCGCGAAGCCTCCGGCAAGGATGGCGCCGAGGCAGACAGCGGGCGTCATGCGCACATGCGCGAAGCGGCGCGTAATCACTGTCGAGCTCGCGAAAGAGACGGCGATCAACAACGCCAGCCCGTCGCCGACCGGTGAGACATCGCCGCCGAAGGATTCGGACACCATGATGGCAACGCCGGCAATAACGGCGGCAATTGCCACCCATGTTGCTCGCGCTACTCTTTCGCGGAACAGCAGCCAGGCAAGCAGCGCTGCAAACAACGGCACGCCGGCCTGCATCAGAAGGATATTGGCGACCGTCGTATAGCCGAGGGCGACGACGAAAGAGGTCGAGGCGATAGCGAAGAAGAGCCCTACCAGCGCCCCCGGAAAGCCCATACCGGTAAAAATCGCCACCATGCCGCGCCAGCCATCGCGCCAGATCATGAAAGCGACAAGAAAGGCGGCGGCCCAGAACGAGCGCCAGAACACGATCGTCCAGCTATCGGAATTGTCGATGAAACGCGCGATCGTGCCGCCGAAGCTCCAGCAGAGCGCCGAAAGGCAGACAAACAGAGTGCCGATGCGCTCGTCGCGCGCCGACGGTGCCTGCGTCTCAGGCTGGAAACCGAGGTCGGTCGTCTGGCTCATGGTCTGGCGGCCGCTATGGAGGCGCCGCCCAATTCAGGACGGCGGTTTGTTCCGACTATTCAAAGCCGCTATTTCTTTCGTGATCCAGCCCCACAATCCCGTTATGGCAAAGTGCAACTCGACTAAACCGGCCGCACCATAGGCCCGGCCAAACCATTCGCGTAAGCCGCTCGGTGCGGCTCTCTTGTCGTCGGTCGTTGCTGTGGACCTGAAGGTATTCATCCTTGTCGCGCGCGGCGAGCTTGCTGCCCCGCTTCGCGGGGGACCGCGACCCGCTCCTCGAGCGAGCCGGCGACGAGAGATCGCCGAATTGCGGAAGGACCAGCGGTGCACAATGACGATCGCCACCGGCCCGACGCGCGCGCCGCGATCGAGCGGACCGCCGCGCTCGTATCGGCGCATGGCGCACTTTTTTTGCCGGCGAACGACCGATCGGAGAAGTATAAGGGGAGGGGTGCGCCGCGCGGCGATCAACCGCGCGTTAACTCGAATTGGTTGCTCACTGGAAACTTAATTCGTGTTCAATGTCTTTTGAAACGGGTTGCCGGGTTACGCCGGTCCTGTTCTGTTGAAGCAAAAGAAGACGATCGAGGGAGGTCGCGCGATGAAAGCTGCCTGGTACGAACGCAACGGCAAGGCGAATTCCGTGCTCACCGTTGGACAGATGGAGACCCCAAGGCCCGGACCGGGCGAAGTGCTGGTGAGGATCGCCACATCTGGCGTCAACCCTTCCGATGTGAAGAGCCGGCGCGGCCGCCCGCCGACCTGGCCGCGTATCATTCCGCATAGCGACGGCGCTGGCGTGATCGAAGCAGTCGGCCCTGACGTCACTCATGGCCGTGTAGGCCAGCGCGTTTGGCTATGGAACGCGCAATGGAAACGGCCATTCGGCACGGCCGCGGAGTTCGTTGCCATCGCCGAGGACCATGCGGTGCCTCTCCCGGCACGAATCGATATGGCGACCGGAGCCTGTCTTGGCATTCCGGCCCTCACAGCGTTGCAGGCGGTGCGGCGACAGGGCCCGATCGCTGGCAAGATCCTGCTCGTGACCGGGGCCGGCTCGGCTGTGGGGCACTACGTGACACAGATCGTCAAGGCGCGCGGCGCGCGCGTGATCGGCACGGCCTCGGAAGCAAAGGCCGACCATGCGCGCAACGGCGGCGCCGATTTTGTCGTCGACTACAAGAAGAAGGACGTCGCCAAGGTCGTCAAGGAACTGACGCGCGGCGAGGGGGTAGACGGCATCATCGATATGGACTTTTCGACGACAGCCGCGCTGATCGGGGAGAACGTCGTCAAGCCGCACGGCATGATCGTCTGCTACGGTTCGAACAAGCCCATCGACGTCCCGATCCCGTTCCAGCCCATGCTCTGGAACAGCTATGCGCTCAAGTTCATCCTGGTCTACGATCTCCAGCCCCAGGATCGCCAGGCCCTTATCGTTGATCTGAACAAGATGCTGGAGGAGGGCACCCTCAAGCATACGATCGGCGCACGCTATCTGTTGCGCGATATTGCCGCCGCGCATGAAGCAGTCGAAAGCGGCAAGGTCGTCGGCAACGTGATCGTGGATGTGGGGTAAGGACGCCGCTATTCGCCAGCAAGGGTCGTCGCTACAGAAGCCGCGCCAGCAGTGCGGCCAATATTGAACGCGCCCACCATCGCGGCTGGGTCGAGTTCGGCTCGCAGGTGCTGAACGCCGTCTGGCGTTTGTATTCGGCGACTGACGACGCCGCCTTCGAGAGGGAGCGCGCCGGGCTCGAAGCCATGTTCGCCCGGATTGAAGAAGAGTTGCCGGACGGGCCTTTGCCGGCCAACGCTTCAGCCTTGTCGATGCGGTGTTCGCGCCGGTGTTCGTAGCAAGCAGTTTTGGCCTTGCGGCCGGAATTTGGAAACTGCGAAAGCAGCTCGACTGTCCGCCTTTCGAGTTCGTCGACGAAAGAAAACGCCCGCTTGGGATTGTCCCTCGCGATGAAATCGATAATGGAGTTGAAGTCGTTTTGTGCGTCGTCGGTAAAATAGATGCGGTAAGTCATCGATCAGCGAACCGCGCGACGTCTGATCCTGTCGCGCGCTGCCTCAAAGAAATCAGAGGTCGCCTCAGTCACGGCACCCTCAACCACCTGCTTGCGCGCTTCCATCACTCGGCTCTCGATCTCCTGCTCGATTCGCCGCGGCCTGTGACCGCGCAAGGCATCAAGCACGACCTCGGCCGCCGAAGAGAACTCGCCCGACTCGACCTGAGCCGCGATATAGTCCTCAAATTCCTTGGGCAGTGAAATGTTCATGGGACATTCCTGTGGTCCACACGCATTCTAATCAAGATAGTCAATCTCGCCAGCGCAGGTCACGATCAAAGCCGCACGCCTTGGCGCATCCACCTCCGGCGCATCGGGATTCACTGAAAATCGAATGCGCTCAGCCCCGTCACCATCTCGTCCAGGCCGAGTGGACGGGTGACGGGAGGCTCGGCCCGGGCGAGGCAACCGACGCGCTCGCAGACGCGGCAGGCCGGACCGATCGGGGTGGCTGTCAGCAAAGGCTGTGAGTTGGTCGCTCCCGAGCCTGTAGAGAGGGCTGCTCCCGTACCGGCTGGCAACGCCGCACGGTAAATGGTCTCGTCCTTGAAGGCGAAGTCGCAAGCAATCAACAGCGCGGTGCGGCGCGGCCGCTCATTGAAAGCACCCTGTGGCCCCTCCAGCGTGCGTGCAATCGTCAGGAACCCGGTGCGGTCCGGCATTTCCACAGCCTCAACCAGGACCTGGCCGGGTTGGGCGAAGGCGGCATGCAGGATAAGCTTCGGACAACCGCCACCGAAGCGAGCATGTGGAAAGCCCTGCACGCCGGCCCGGCGAATGCGGTTGCCTGCGTGGTCGACCTCCAGCAAGAAAAAAGGCACTCCGGCACTGCCCTGCCGACCGAGGGTGGTCAGGCGGGTCGCGGCCTGCTCAAAGGAAACGCCAAAACGCGAGCGCAAGACGTCGATATCATAGCCCGAACGGGTCGCGGCCGCGAGGAACGGCTGATAGGGCATCAGCAGCGCATGGGCGGCATAACGGGCGAGTTCAAAACGGGCGAGCCGCCGCGCCTCGTCGGACGACAGCTTCAGCGCCTCGATCTCGGCGGCGATCGCCACCCGCATCCTGATCAGGCAGGCCTCCATGGCGATCTCGCGAAGCTGGTCGGAAGGCGACAGCCGCTCGGAGATGAACAGGCGGTGTGAATGACGGTCGTAGCGGCGACGCCAATTGGGCATGGCAGCGGCCGGCAACACGCGCACCGCGATGCCGAACTCGCGCCGCAGCCATGCCCTCAGCGAGCCTGACAGATCATCGCCTGGATCGAGGAGCACGACGAAGGCCTCGGCCTCCTCCTCAATGGCCGCAAAGTGGTTCGGCCGACGCTCGAACGTCTCGCGTACCTCGTCGACCGGCAGCCGCGCTGCGGAAAGGACGGTGGCGCGGCCCTCGCCGGCAAGCAGGTCCGAAAGGTCGGAGAGCCGGCCGACCTGCTCGCGATAGGCGCGGTAGAGCTTCACAACGGCGGCAGCGGCGTTGGGCGCAGTTTCGGAAAGCTCGATCAGTTCCTGGTCGCCCGGCAGTTCGCCGGCAAGCAGCGGGTCCGAGAAGGCCTCCTTCAGCGCCGCGACCGAGCCATGCGCCTCGCCCTGCAACTCCTTCGGGTCGACCTGGTAGATCGAGGCAAGCCTCAGGATGAGCTGGACCGTCAGCGGTCGCTGATTGCGCTCGATCAGGTTGAGATAGGAAGGCGAGATCCCGAGCCCCTCGGCCATCGCAGTCTGGGTGAGGCCCTTGCCGGTACGGATGCGGCGGATGCGCGGGCCCGCGAAGATCTTTTGCTCGGCCATGACGGGCATTCTTTACATAGAATTTACATTTCCGACACGCTTGGCCCGAATGGCTCTTTGACATCTTTTACAGCTTTACAGAGCCACGGTGTCAATCGCAAGACAGAGTTACCTCAATTTTCCTATGGAAGGCGGGATTTCTCTCGCTCATTTTGCGTCGCGATGTAAATGAGTCATGAGATGGAGCTGACCGAACACGGCTCCGAACCATTGAAGCAAGCGATCCAGAGGATATCATGACCAGTTTTGACAGTCTCATTCCGTCCGCCCCCGAAGGCCGCTTCGACAGTATCGAGCGGACCTATTCCGCGGCGGAAGTGAGGCGGCTGCGCGGCTCGGTCGAGATCAGGTATTCCCTGGCCGAGATGGGCGCCAACCGGCTCTGGAAGCTCATCCACGAAGAGGACTTCGTGAATGCGCTCGGCGCGCTCTCCGGCAACCAGGCCATGCAGATGGTGCGCGCGGGGCTGAAGGCGATCTACCTGTCCGGCTGGCAGGTTGCCGCCGATGCCAATACCGCGTCGGCGATGTATCCGGACCAGTCGCTTTACCCGGCCAATGCGGCGCCGGAACTCTGCAAGCGTATCAACCGCACGCTGCAACGCGCAGACCAGATCGAGGTCTCGGAAGGCAAAGGCTTGTCGGTGGAGACATGGTTCGCGCCGATCGTGGCCGATGCCGAGGCCGGTTTTGGCGGGCCGCTCAACGCATTCGAGATCATGAAGGCCTTCATCGAGGCGGGCGCGGCTGGCGTCCACTACGAGGACCAGCTTGCTTCGGAAAAGAAGTGCGGCCATCTCGGCGGCAAAGTGCTCATCCCGACCGCGGCCCATATCCGCAACCTGACGGCGGCGCGGCTCGCGGCCGACGTGATGGGCGTGCCGACGCTGGTTGTGGCGCGCACCGATGCGGAGGCGGCCAAGCTGATCACCTCGGACATAGACGAGCGTGACCAGCCCTTCGTCGACTACGAGGCGGGGCGGACCGTGGAGGGCTTCTACCAGGTGCGCAACGGGCTGGAGCCCTGCATCGCGCGGGCGGTCGCCTATGCGCCTTATGCAGATCTGATCTGGTGCGAGACTTCGAAGCCGGACCTCGAACAGGCGCGGAAATTCGCGGAAGGCGTGCGCCGGCACCATCCGGACAAGCTGCTCGCCTATAACTGCTCGCCCTCGTTCAACTGGAAGAAGAACCTCGACGACACGACCATCGCGAAGTTCCAGCGCGAGCTCGGCGCGATGGGCTACAAGTTCCAGTTCATCACGCTCGCCGGCTTCCACCAGCTCAACTACGGCATGTTCGAGCTGGCGCGCGGCTACCGCGACCGCCAGATGGCGGCCTATTCGCAGCTGCAGGAGGCGGAGTTCGCGGCGGAAGCCAACGGCTACACGGCGACCAAACACCAGCGCGAGGTCGGGACCGGCTATTTCGACGCCGTGTCCATGGCCATCACCGGCGGACAGTCGTCGACCACGGCCATGCACGACTCGACCGAGCACGCGCAGTTCAGGCCGGCGGCCGAATAGAACAGAGGAAACCCCCGCAAGGGGCCATAAAAGGAGAAGTGCCATGAATGCCAGACCCCGCGTCAAGGAGCGCGCCGAAGAGCAAGCCTCGACGATGAACGCCGACCAGCAGGCGGTCATCCGCATGGTCGCCAATGACCTGCACCGCCTCAATCAATCGGTCATGAGGGCGGTGGAGGCCGGTGTGTCGGTGGAGCTTGTCCGCTCCGCTCGCCATCATGGCGGTCACGGCAACTGGGGCGACTTGTTGATCCCGGTCGTAGTGACTCAGCACGCAGCCGGCTAAGCGCCAAAATCATTTGGATGCAAACGATCTAGTCGTTTGACTACAAACGATTTCAACGTCAATTTCGCCACCTGGCACGGCGGGCGGCTGACATGTCAACGGACTTTGCTGTGGGCTGCTCTTGAGGCAGCCCCTTTTACCTTGACATGGACCCCAAACCATCGACTATCGGTTTTCGTTGAAGGTCACTTCGTTCTTGAAAAGAACGGTCTCCCGAACGATGCCGAAGTGGAGTTTCGAGCCGGGTTCCAGCAGCCGATATCTGGCAGCCGACGAACCCGACGCTCCGATAACAACCAACCTTGCCGCCGTCCTCGTCGTCGGCAGGTCGCAGATTACGCGTGTCGTGGTCTCCAAGATCGTCGAACGGTCGGGCTTGAGGCCCTTCTCGGAGTCGCCCGACAGCGCGGGACAGTCGCTTTCGGCGGTGCGTCCGGGAACCGTCATCCTCGATGGCGGCGCAGACAATTGCGAATGCAATCACCTGTTTCCCGATATCGCGACGCAACGCAGCCTGTCGGACCGCAATCTGCCGCTCGTCATCCTGCTTTCGACCCGCACGGGCACGCCAGAAAGCCTGGCGCTCAACCCCATGATCGATGCGGTCGTTGCCAAGCCGATCACACCGGAGGCATTGCAGCCGGTCGTCGACAGGCTCATCGAGACCGTTCGCGTCTGACGAGCCGAACGCCCATCGGCTGAACGAAGGTAGAAGGCTCCCCGTTGCGCCTTTTCAAATGCTCGGGAGTGGCGCTCCGCTGTCGTTGAGATTGCGCATTGGGTGAGTCCTGTCGGACCGATTTCAAGCCGACCTACTGTTCAGTCCAAGAATAGAGACGCAGTGCAGAGAAATGAGATTTTCTGCTAAGTCCAACCGTGCGCCGAAAGCTTAGACTTTCGCCTGGTCATAATTGCGTGTCGATGTGCACGAGGTCCGAATGTCGAACACGGTCGGGGTCCACATAGCCGCGACCGGCTGCGACAGCGCTCCTACGATCTACCGCCTCCCGTGATGGACGGTTACGATGCCTCGAACCACCCTAGCAACTTTTGCACTCACCCTCGCCCTGATGGTCGAGCCGCTGGCGGTGACGACGCCCGCGGGGGCAGTCAGCGTCAATATTACCGTTGGCACCAATCTCAGCGGCGGAAGAGCGATTACATGCGCCGAGGGAGCGCGGCGTGTGCGCAGCCGCGGCTTCCGCGACGTTCGAAGGATAGACTGTGGCGGTCGATTTTTCATCTACCACGGGTGGCGCGGCAACCGCCGGTATGAGATCGCGGTGCAAAGAAGCAATGGCCGCGTCGTAGATGTGCGCCGCATCGGCCGACGCCGCTAAAGTATACGTTTTTGATCGAGCCGATTTTGGTGTCCAGGGTCGCGGCGCTTTAATGAGAGCACTGGCTAGGACCGGGGCGAGGGTCGCGGCGATCGCGCCCCAGCTTCGGGTGTCCGGGACGGAAATTTCAGGACCGGCCCATTGCCTTCCGCCTCCCCTTCCCTTCCCTAACCGAGCCCGGCTATAGTCGGAAATTCGCAACACATTCCGGTGATTGATGCCGCCTGCAAAAAAGGAAGCCCGACCGTCGATCCGCGCGGGACGCTCCCGCACACCCCAATTCGTGAAGAACCGCCGCGGCGTGAAGAACTGGCGAGAGGCCGGCGAATGGCTGGAATGGCGGGGCATCGAGGACATCGAATGCATCACGCCCGACCAGGCCGGCGTTGCCCGCGGCAAGATGATGCCGTCGAAAAAGTTTACCTCAAACACGTCGCTGGCTCTGCCATCGGCCGTTTTCATGACGACGATCTCCGGCGGCTATCCGGAGGACGGCAACGGCTTCCACTATCCCGAGGACGACGGCGACCTCAAGCTGGTGCCCGATCTTTCGACGCTCTCCGTCGTGCCGTGGGAGGAGGACCCGACCGCGCAAGTGATCTGCGACCTCGTCCATCAGGACGGCCGCG
>Ga0081539_10000882_pt1 | contig 57376 bp, 56 predicted proteins | sample TabmetS4T2R2_FD_71023 | JGI IMG/M metagenome (GOLD analysis project Ga0081539, IMG submission 71023) | Tabebuia heterophylla rhizosphere microbial communities from the University of Puerto Rico - S4T2R2 | ecosystem: Host-associated > Plants > Roots > Rhizosphere ...
AACCAACCGGCCCTCCCCAAAGCCCCCCCCCCTGCCACCTCCCAGCCACACCCCTCCCCCCGGCCCACCCCCGCCCCCGCCCCCGCCCCCGCCCCCGGCCCCGGCCCCGGCCCCAAAGGAACCAAAGGAACCAAAGGAACCAAAGAGAACCTCACACCTCCGGCGGAATCCAACCAACCTGAATCAACTGCTGCCCAGCCTTACGAGTAACCAACGTCCCCCGCCCAGGCGGCATAGCCGAAGGCCGAACGTTCCCAATCAACGCACCCTCATCCCGAGACCCAGACCCCTGCAACCCAGGCGTAGCAATCTCCTTCAACTTCCCAAGCACCGCGTCGTACATAGCCCGCCCAGCCCCACCAGTACGCCGGACCGTAATGACATGCAGCCCAACATCCTTGGCCTGCGGAATGAACTCCGCCAACGGCGCCAACGGGTTCGTACCCTGCGGACAAACCAGGTCATAGTCATCGCAGATCACGAACAGCTCCGGCCCCTTCCACCAGGACCGGTTACGCAACTGCTCCTGAGTGACATCCGGCCCGGGCAAACGCTTGCGCATCGACCCCTGGATCTCCTTGATCATGCCGGTCAACTGCTGGTTCGACACCGCATACCCCAGTAACTGGTCGCTCTTGACGAACCCCAGCATCGTCCGCCGGTAGTCGATCAGGAGGATCAGCGCCTCCTTCTTCGTGTACCGCTCGGTGATGCCCTGCACGATCACCCGCAGCAGGTTCGTCTTCCCGGACTCCCCGTCCATCAGCGCGTAGAAGTGCGGGTCGGCGTCGAAGTCCAGGTACACCGGCGCCAGTTCGTCCTCGTTGACGCCGATCGGGACGAGCTTCGAGCCGCGTTGGCCGTCCTGCGCCAGCAGCTCCTCGTACGGCAGCTGCTCGGGCAGCAGCCGGACCTGCGGCGCACGACGACCCCGCCACGAGCCGGTGATCTTGGCGATCGCGTCCTGCACGCCGTTCGCGACGTCCTGGTCGTTGCTCGAACCGTCGATTCGCGGCAGGCCCACCAGGAAGTGCAGCTTGTCGCGGGACAGACCACGACCAGGCCGGCCCTCCGGCACGTTCACCGCCACCCGGCGGTCCACTTCGGACTCGCTCGGGTCACCCAGCCGCAGCTCGAAGCGGGTACCGAGCAGGTCCTTCATCGCGGGCCGGATCTCCGCCCAGCGGTTCGCGGTGATGATCACGTGCACGCCGTAGGACAGACCCTGCGCGGCGATGTTCAGCACCTGCGGCTCGACCGCCTCGAACTCCTGCCGGAAGTTCAGCCAGCCGTCGATGAGCAGGAACACGTCGCCCCACGGGTCCTCCTTCAGCTCACCGCGGCGCTTGCGGTTGCGGAAGTCGGTCATGGAGTCGATCGAGTGGTCGCGGAACAGCTCCTCGCGCGCGGCCATCACGCCGGACACCTCCGCCACGATGCGGCGGATCTTGTCCGGCTCCAGCCGGCCGGCCACGCCACCGACGTGCGGCAGCCCCTGCAGCGTGCCGAGCGTGCCGCCACCACGGTCGACGCAGTAGAACTGCACTTCCTCGGCGGTGTGCGTCAGCGCCATCGACATGACGAGCGTGCGCAGCAGCATCGACTTGCCGGACTGTGGACCACCCGCGATCGCCGCGTGGCCGGCGGCGCCCGAGAAGTCCGCCCACAGCAGGTCACGCCGCTGCTCGAACGGCTTGTCAATGAGACCCAGCGGCGGCTGCAGGCGGCCGTTGCCGAAGAACCCGGCCGGCGACAGACCCCGGTCCTCCGTGGGCTGCAGCGGCGGCAGCAGTGTGTCGAGCGAGTTCGGCGTGTCGAGTGGCGGCAGCCACACCTCGTGCGCCGGCGCGCCCTGGCCGACCAACCGCCCGACGATCACGTCCAGCTCGCTCGGCTCGGTCGGCGCGTTGCTCTCCGGGCGAGGCGCCTCCTGCACCGGCTCGAGCGGCTTCTCCGGCTCCTTCGGGATCTCGATGAAGTCCGGTACGAACAGCTTCGCGCGGCGGTCGCCGGAGATCGGCGCGGCCGGGCCCGCGGTCTGGATGCCGGCGGGCCGGTACGGACCGGACACATAGGCCGCCTTGAACCGGACCATTGTGGACGTGTCGTACTTCAGGTAGCCGGACCCCGGGATCGACGGCAGCTCGAACGCGTCCGGCACACCGATCGCGGCGCGGGACTCGGCCGCGGAGAACGTCTTCAGACCGATCCGGTAGGACAGGTGCGAGTCGAGACCACGCAGCTTGCCCTCCTCCAGGCGCTGCGAGGCCAGCAGCATGTGCATCTGGAGCGACCGGCCAAGACGTCCGATCGCGACGAACAGGTCGATGAAGTCCGGTTTGGCCGACAGCAGCTCGGAGAACTCGTCGACCACGATGAACAACGCGGGCAGCGGGTCGAGGTCGGCGCCGTTCTCGCGGGCCTTCTCGTACTCCCACACGTTCTTGAAGTTGCCGCCGTTCTTCAGCGCCTCCTGCCGCCGGTTCATCTCACCGGCGAGCGCGTCCTTCATGCGGTCGACCAGGGTCAGCTGGTCCTGCAGGTTGGTGATGACCGCGGCGACGTGCGGCGCCGAGTCCAGACCGAGGAACGTCGCACCACCCTTGAAGTCGACCAGGACGAAGTTGAGGTTGGTCGACGAGTGCGTGGCCAGCATGCCCAGCACCAGCGTCCGCAGGAACTCGGACTTACCGGAACCGGTGGCGCCGATGCACAGGCCGTGCGGGCCCATGCCCTCCATCGCCGCTTCCTTGATGTCCAGCTCGACGGGCTGACCGAACTCGCCGACGCCGAACGGCACCCGGTACCGGTCGCGGATCGGCCGGGGCCGCCACGCCTGCTGCACGTCGAACGTCATCGGGTCGCCGGGGATGCCCAGCAGCTCCAGCAGCGTCGGGTTGGACAGCAGCGGTTCCTCGCCGCCGTCGTCCGCGGCCGCGGCGCCCAGCCGGTACGGCGCGAGCTTGCGGGCCAGCGCCTCCGCCTCGGCCACGGTCATCGTGTCCGGGTTGGCGAACCACTCGACGCCGCTCGCGCTGCGGGCGCCCAGCCGGTCCTCCTCCACCACGAGCCGCAGGCCGCGGCGGGCGGTGAGGTTGCCGAGGCTGTCGGACAGGTCCATCAGCGTGACGCCGACGAGCCCCTCCTCCAGGATGATCTGCTCCTCGCGGGTGACCTCGCCGTCGTCGATGACGATCACGACCTGCGGCTGGTCGGGCTGCGGCGGCGCGTTGCGGGTGAACCGCTGCCGGTCACGCAGCTCCTCGTCGAGCCAGTCCTCGATCTGGGCGAGCGAGCCGGCCATCATCCGCATCTGGCCGATGCCGTCGACCATCGTGGGGTGCTGGCTGTGCGGCAGCCACTTCGCCCACTCCCACTCGGCCTTGGCCCGCCCCGAGGTCACCACGGCGATCAGCACGTCGTCCGGCGTGTGGAACGTCACGAGCTGGGCGAGCAGGGCACGCGCGAGGCCGCGGGTGAGTTCTTTGTCACCCGAGAGCCCCACGGCCGCGAAGCCGCGGATGGCGATCTGGATCGGCAGCTCGGGCACGATCGAGTGCGCGCGGACGAACCGGCGCAGCGCCAGCGTGGCGATGGGTTCCAGCTCGTCGACCGGACCGGTCTGCGGCGGGACGAGCCGGGTGGCCAGGCGCTGCGAGCCGCGGCCCGCACGCAGGTGGCAGAAGTCGGGGTCGGACTGGCGGCGCTCCCACATGCGCCGGCTGGTGGCCATCGACCACAGCGCCTGCGGGTCGGGATGTACCCATTCGAGTGCCGCGCGCTGGTCGAGCGAGGCCTCGCGGGCCCGGTCACGCATCTGGCCGAGGTACCGCAGGTAGTCCTTGCGGTCCTCGTTCATCTCGGCCTTCTTCTGGCCGCCCCCGCGGTTCTGGCCGAACATGCCGACCATCGAGAACATCATCATCATGGGGAACAGCAGCGTCACCGGGTTGCGGCCGATCGCGCCGCCCGCGGTGAACATCAGGGCCATCATGCCGAGCATCGCGATGACCATCACGACCGGCATGAGCTTCATCAGGATGTTGCCCGGGATGACGCGGGGTACCTCGGGTGGCGGCTCGAGGTGCACCTCGCCGCCGGGCTGCCGCGGCGCGGCAAGCCGAGGTGAACGCTTGAACTGAAGCGTGCTCACGACAACCCCTCGCAGGCTCGGTGTTGCCGCTCGCGGTCGCCCTGTGTTCGATTGTTCGCTCCGCAAGCTCCGCTCACGAGGATCTACCCCTCACCCTGGTCCGAACCCCTTATTGCCGGAACCCGCGCACGCGCGAGCACCGGCAAGGCCATACTAGGGGCCGCCACCGACAGCAAGGGGTGGTTATGGAGAGACGACAGGTGAGCGGGGGTTGAGGGTGGCAACCGGTACGACTGTGTTCAGCCGCGTGACGGTGGTGGCGCCCAGAACACGCATCGACGTCGCGCTCCCGGCCGGTGTCGCGGTGGCCGACCTGCTGCCGATGCTGCTCGAGATGGCCAAGGAGGCCACCCCGGACGGCGGCGCGCGGCACGGCGGCTGGTGTCTCGCCAAGCTGGGTGAGTCCCCGCTGGACCCGAGCCGCACCCTGGCCTCGCTGGGCATCGTCGACGGTGAGCTGCTCCAGCTGCGCAAGCGGGCCGAGAACCCGCCGCCGCCCCTGTACGACGACGTCGTCGACGCCATCGCCGAGTCCACCCCGGACAGCTACCGGCCCTGGACCAAGCAGACGGCCAACCGCATCGGCTACATCGCGGGCGCGCTCGCGCTGATCCTCGCGGCCGTGACCGTGCTGCTGACCGGCCCGCTCTTCGGTGGGGACGCCCTGCCCGCCGCGATCGCCGCCGGCGCGGCCGCGATCGTGTGCGTCGCGGTCGGCGCCACCATCGCCCGCGGCTACCAGGCGGAGACGGCCGGCGTGCTGATCGCCTCGGCCGGCGGCCTGCCGATGGCGTTCGTGGCCGGCCTGTACATCGTGCCCGGCGCGACCGGGCGGGCCAGCCTGCTGCTCGGGTGCGCGCTGGTGCTGATCGTGGCGTCGGCGTCGATCATGCTGATCGGCGCGGGCGTGACCGTGTTCGTCGCGGCCGGTTCCGCCGCGTTCGTCGGCGTCCTCGCGTTCGCCATCGGCACCCTGATCGCGCACCCCGCGCCGGGCATCGCCGCCGGCACCGCCGCGGTCTCGCTCGCCGCGCTGTCCGTGCTGCCCAGGGTGACGATCCAGCTGGCCAGGCTGCCACTGCCGAACGTGCCGGGCAGCGCGGAGGACCTCAAGGAGGACAGCGGCTTCCCGGACTACCGGTCCATCGAGCGCCGCGCCGGCCTCGCACACGAGTACATGACCGGCATGATCGTCGGCCTCGGCGCGACGACCGCGATCTCGGCCATCATCACCGCCGGCAAGGGCGACATCTGGGCCATCCTCACGGCCGTGTCCGCCACACTGGTGCTGCTGCTGCGGGCCCGCACGTACGCCAACGGCAGCCAGGCCATCGCACTGCTCGCCACCGGCATGTTCTCCGCCGCCGGGATCATGATCGGCTGGCTGGTCAGCTCCGACCCGTTCGACCGGCTGCTGTGGGTGTTCGGCTCGCTCGTGCTGATCGCGGCCGCCGCGCTGGTGCTCGGCGTGATCTTCCCGGAGCAGCGGTTCTCGCCGCCGCTGCGGCGCACCGTGGAGATCATCGAGGCCGTGTGCATCGCGGTCATGCTGCCGCTCGCGCTCGCCGTGATGAACCTGTACGGCGCGCTGCGGCACGTGAACATCCTGCCGGCGAACTGAGGAACCCTCACCATGGCTGTCACCCGAACGACTCGGGTCATGTCCGTGCTCGCCGCCACGTCGCTGGCGTTCGCGCCGGCGATGCCCGCGGCGGCGCAGCCGGAGTCGTCCCAGCCGTCGTCCCAGCCGTCGTCGACCGCGGCCCCCGCGGAGAGCATGGCGACCCCGCCACCGCTCCCGGCGGACTACCCGCTGCCGAACGACGACGGCCAGCCGGACCGCGACTACGCGCAGAAGACGCAGTGCGTCACCTCGTCGGGCCGCTCCCAGGAGCTGCTCACGAAGCCGTGGGGCCAGGACCGGCTGCGCTTCGACGAGATCGCCCGGTTCGGGCTGACCGGCCAGGGGCAGCGGGTCGCGGTCATCGACACGGGCGTGTCCCCGCACCCGTACCTGGCCGGCCGGCTTACCGGCGGCGGTGACTACGTCGTCCGCGACGGCGACGGGCTCCAGGACTGCGACGGGCACGGCACCGAGGTCGCGGGCATCATCGCGGCCAAGCCGACCGACCCCAACGTCGGCTTCCGCGGCATCGCGCCGGACGCCGAGATCGTCAGCATCCGGCAGTCCAGCGGGAACTACGAGTTCCAGGACCAGACCAGCAACCAGACGTTCAAGGCGGGCAACCTCAGCACGCTGGCCAAGGCCATCATCCGAGCCGCGGACGCGAACGTCGGCGTGATCAACATGTCGGTCGACTCCTGCCGGCCCACCTCGGCCGGCCCGATCACCGAGCCGGAGAAGGGCGTGCAGGCGGCGCTGCGGTACGCCGTCGAGGTGAAGAACGTGGTCGTGGTCGCGTCGGCGGGCAACCTGCCGGAGGGTGACTGCAAGGAGCAGAACAGCGCGGACCCGCAGAACCCGACCTGGCTGGTGATCCCGCCGTGGTTCGCGGACTACGTGCTGTCGGTCGCGGCCGTGCAGCGGGACGGCCAGGTCGCGCAGTTCTCGATCAACGGGCCGTGGGTGAGCGTCGCCGCGCCGGGCACCGAGATCATCTCCCTGGACCCGGCGAGCACGACCGGTGCGCTGGCGAACCAGTCCCTCGACGAGAAGGGCAACGCGCAGCCGATCCAGGGCACGTCGTTCGCGGCGCCGTACGTGGCCGGCCTGGCCGCGCTGGTGCGGCAGAAGTACCCGGACCTGAGCGCCCAGCAGGTCATGAACCGGATCAAGACCACGGCCGCGCACCCGGCGGCCACCGGCGGCCACGACAACCTCGTCGGCTACGGCATGATCAACCCGATCGCGGCCCTGACGGCGTTCATCCCGTCCGAGAAGGGCATCGCCCCGGACAAGGCGGTCGACACCCCGTTCGAGATGCCACCGACGCACTCCCGCGACTGGACCCCCATGCAGGTCGCGATGATCGGCTCCGGCGGTGGGCTCGGGGTGCTCCTGCTCACGCTGTTCATCGTGCACACCGTCCGCCGCAACCGCCGCGACCCGGAGGAAACGGGCTCCCGCCGCCGCTAGAGCACGTCCTTTGGATCTTTGTGCGCAAGTCCTTGGTCTGATCAGCGGTTACCTCAGGGGAACGTGACGGCACTCAGCCACCAACCGCCTGCGGTCCGCCAGCGTCGCTGGGTCGGGACCAACACTTTTGAATCCGGGGAGGTGGGCTAGTCAGCGGGCCTTGAGGGCCAGCTTGCGGATCTCCGCGCGGATCTCGTCACGCGGCAGGGGGTTGACGCTCATCCACTCGGCGTCACCGGCCAGCCGGAACCGGCCACGCTCGGTGTCGAGCCACCGTAGTTCCTCACCCACCCGGGTCCACTGGTCCTCGGTCTCGTCGCGGCGAGCGATGCCGACCTGGCCGTTGCCCAGCACGGGCTGCAGGTGCGAGACCATCCGCCGGGCGATCCGGTCGTCGATGCCCTGCGACCGCAGCAGCTCGTCGACCTCCTGGGGCATGAGCTGCTCGTTCCGCGCCATCAACGCGTCGAAGGCCGCCTCCAGCGCCCGTCTCGGCAGGCTGAACGGCGCGGTCAGCGGCGCCTCCGCACGCGGCACGAGCCGCACGAGGTCGTCCAGCGCCTCGTCCAGCGTGGCCGCCTTCATGCGGACCATCCGGTCGTCGGACGAGAGGTCCTGCGTGACCAGCAGCGCCTCGTCCCGGTGCACCAGCACGGCCGCGGCCAGCGTCGGTTCCTCCTTGGCCAGCACCATGTCGACGACCCCGGTGCACGACCGCAGCAGGAACACGAAGTCCTCGGCCACGCCCAGGGGGCCGTTCTCGTCCGCGAGACCGCGGTCGGTCAGCTGCTCCCGCGCGGACCGGAACAACGCGCGCTGCTCGACGTCCGTCTGCCCCGAGGCCGGGATCTCCAGCGGGAACGGCGCCTCGACCTCGGCGAACACGCACAGCAGGTCGACCTCGACCGGGTGCAGCGGGGCCCCGGCGTTGACTCGCACATCCATCAGCTGTAGTTGAACTTCGTGAGGTTGTCGGTGTCCACCTGGGTGTAGGACCGAGCGGTGTTCTCGGCCGCCAGCACGAACTCCTCCATGTGCGCGACCGCGACGTTCAGCTGGCCGCGCAGGCCCCGCTCGCTGCCGAGCCGGTCGGAGAACTTCTCCGCGAGCTCCTGGCCGACCGGGCTGGTGCCCAGCATCGGCGCGAAGTTCGGCGTGGACAGCTCCTCGACCTCACGCGTGATCTTGTCGAGCTGGCCGCGCACGTCCGCCACCGCGTCCGCGAAGGCCTGGACCTGCGAAGGATCGACCGACCAGCCGCCCGAGGACGTGGTGTCAGTGGGTCCGTCGACGTACATCCCTAACCCCCTAGAGCCCGATCACCGGCGGCGCGGCCTTGAGATCCGAGGAGAACAGGTCCTCCTCGAGCGGCACGCTCCTGCGGTGCTCGCCGTCCTCCTCGTCCTCTTCCCGGCGGCCGGTACCCGCGCCGCCAGGACCGTACGCACCCGTCTTGCTGAACCGGCCACGGCCGCGGTACTCGCGGTCGGCTCGACCACCGGCGCCGCCACCACCCGGGAAGCCACCACCACGTCCGCCGGCTCCCCTGCCGCCCGCGCCACGTCCACCGGCTCCGGTGCCACCACGTCCGCCGGCTCCGCCCCGGCCCATCGGACCGCCACCCATGGGGCCACCGCGGCCGCCCGTCGTGCCGCCGCGGCCACCACCCATGCCCGGCATCCCGGGGAACGCCCCGGGACCGAGGCCAAGACCACCGCCTGTGCCGCCGCCTCCACCGCCACCCAGCCCGGGGGCGCCGGAGACGTTGGGGCCGAGACCGGTCAGCGACTGCCAGCGCCCGTCCGGCCCGTGCGCGAACGACGGGTCGGTGACGTGGTTGCCGTCCATGGGCGGCGGGGCCGGCCGCACCACACCACCACCGGGCGGTGGGGCCGGGATGCCTGGTTGACCGATGCCCGGGTCCGGTCGCGACCCGATGGGATCACCGGGGTTGGCGCCGTCCGACGGGCCGCCGAACTGCGGCGTGTTCTGGTCGATGCCGAGCAGGGCGCCCTCGAAGCGCTCCATGGTCTGCACGGCCTTGCGCTTCATTTTCTTCTTCTTGTTGCCGAAGCCGAACGCGCTCGCGATGCCGCCGATGGCCGCGCCGAACGCGGCGCCGATCGGGCCGCCGACCGCGAAGCCGGCGGCCGCGCCGCCACCCGCGGTGGAGAGCCAGTTGTTCTTCGGCATGCCGGGCATCGTGGACTGCGCGGACCGCAACGCGCCGGCGGCGTCGTTGATCGGACCGGACATCTGCTGGGCGGTCGTGCCGAGCTCACCGATCCAGCGGGCGTTGGTCGTGACCGTGCGGACCGCCTCGTCGGCGGCCTGGCCGTGCCAGAACTGCATCAGCTTGCCGAGCGAGCGCTGCAGGTCGTCGGACGCCGTGGTCACCGCGGCGCCGTGCCGGCTCCACTCCCCGGCAAGGGCCTCGAGCTGGGGTGCGCTGGACTTGTCGGCCACCATTCTGATCAGTGACTCGAGCCCGTAGCCGCCCCAGTTCACCCCGCCGGTGACCCACTGGTCGTTCTCGTCGCGCCGGCGCCTGCGGTCGTCCTGGGCCGCCTGAGCCGCCGCCGCGGCACGTTCGCGGGCGTCCGCGACCATCTGGCGGAGCTGCTCGAAGACCACGCCCCCACCCTCCGATCATCGATTCCGACGATCACGGTACTGGATCGCACCGACACAAAGGAGGCGAATCAGCCTCAACTTTCCGCAGGCAAACGCTTCAGCTCCGCAGGGTCCAGGCCAACCCGCGGACCGCCGCGGCGAGGTCCTGCCCGTGCATCGGGTTCACCGACAGCCAACCACCGTCGTCGGTGTCGGCCAACTGGAATCTTCCCCTGTCCGTGTCCAACCAGCGCAGTTCGGCGCCGGCCCGCCGCCACTGGTTCGCGTACCCGCCACGCGTCGCGAGCCCCATCTGCCCGTTCCCCAGCACCGGCTGGAGGTGGGTGACGAGCCGCCGCGCGAGCCGGTCGGTGATGCCGTGCCGGGCCAGCAGCTCCTCCCATTCGGCCAGGCCCAGCGGCTCGCCCTGCCGCTGCAGGAGCGTCCGGTAGACCTGGTTGAGGGCGGCCTTCGGCAGGGAGAACGGCGCCGCGAGCGCCGGCTCGAGGTCCGGGATGAGCCAGAGCAGCTCGTCGACGGCGTCGTCGAAGGACAGCTCGGCCATGAACACGGCATCCGGCGCGGCCAGGTCCTGGGTGACCAGTACCGCGAGGTCCTGCCTGGCCAGCAGCAGCACGCCCAGGGTCTGCCCGCCCGCGGACAGCACGAGGTCGAGGGTCGTCCGCGTGCCGGCCAGGAGGTAGGCGAACGCCTCGGCGACACCCAGTGGCCCCTGCTGGTCGGCGAGCCCACGGGCGGCGAGCCGCTCCCCGGCGGACCGCAACACGGCACGACGCTCCGTGCTCGACACACCGTCCGAAGACACCCGCAGCGGGAACGGGGGCGCGGTGTCGGCCGCCGTGCACAGCAGGTCGACCTCCGCCGCGCCCAGGGCCACCGCGGACCTGGCGCCGATGGTCATCAGCCCTGCTTCACCGGTGGCTCGGGGACCTGCTTGTTGAACGTGTCGACGGTGGTCTGCTCCTGCTCCCTGTAGGCCCGGGCGGCGCCTTCGGCGCTGGCCACGAACTGGTCCATGCGCTTCATGGCCTCGGCCAGCATGGCGCGCAGCCCGTCGGCCGAGTTGAGCCGGTCGTCGAACTTCTTGGCGAGCTGCGTGCCGACGGGGCTGGTGCCCAGCTGCGGGGTCAGCTCCGCGCCCTGCATCCGGTCGACCTTCGCCTGCACGTCGTCGAGGTAGGAACGGGCCCGCGCGACGGCGTCGGAGAAGGCCCGCAGTTCGTAGAAGTCGACCTCCCAGCCGTCTGCCTTCTTGACGGGCGCGGTCACGGTGGCCGGCTCGTTCACGGTTTCGGTGTCGTCCGAGCCGGACCCGGAGCCAGTGGGGGAATCCGGCGGCTCGGCGGCGCCGGCCGCTGGATCTGGCGGCTCGGCGGGGTCTGTCGATGGGTCCTCGGGCGCGGTGGTGCCGGCCGACGGATCCTCCGTGGGGCTACCCGCCGAGGGGTCTTCGGGCTCGGTAGGCGACGTACCGGCCGACGAGTCCGGATCGGCGGGAGTGTCGGGCGGCGGGTCCACCGGCTCGGTGGGTGAGCTACCGGCCGACGATCCCGGCTCCGCAGGGCTGCCCGCCGGTGGATCCGCCGGCGCAGGCGTACCGGCCGACGAACCGGGATCCACGGGCACCGGCGCACCGACCGACGGATCCACCGGCACGGTCGGCACCGGCGGCGCACCAGCCGGAGAACCATGACCCGCTGGTCCACCCACCGGCACCGGCGGCGTACCCGACGGACCAGGCCCGACATGGCCACCGACCGACGGCGTGCCGGCGGAGGGATCTGGCGCGGCGGGCTCGATCGCCGGCATCAGCGCACCAGCGGAATGCTCAGGCGCGGCCTGGTCAACCGGCGGTTCATGCACCGGCGTGTCGGCTCCCAGCACCGGCGGCACGCCGGCATGCGACGTATCCGGCGTCTCAGGCGTGCCCTCCTCAGTGGCACCCGTGAGCCGATCCGCGATTCCCGGCACCTTCTCGGCAGGCATGTCAGTCCCCTAGATCCCGATCACCGGTTTCGACACCTGCTGACCCGTGTCGAACGGGTCCTCACCGTCGAAGGGAACACGTCTGCGGTGCTGCTGCCCGTCGCCCTGCGCGCCCCCGCCCATCCCGGCCATCGGCGCACCGACAGGCCCCGACGTCCCCGAGTTCGACGCCGCGGCCGCACCCGAGGCCGCCCCGAACCCGGGCCGCGCGATGCCCAGGCCGCCGACCCGCTCAGGCGCGCCACCGAGCGTTCCGCCACCGACAGGACCACCCACCGCACCGCCTTCTCCGGCCACCGCACCGACGCCGGCGCCGCCGGAGAAGGTGAACTCGTCCGACAGCCCGGCAGCGCGCGCCGTGGCGGCACTGGCGTCGGTCATGCCACCGGTGAGCGCCTGCCAGCGCGCGTCCACGCCGGTCGCGCCGTTCACCTTGTCGTGCCACGTGTCGTCGCCGGACGGCGCGTCGGGTTCGTCCCGCGGCCGCAACACCTTGCTCTGCTCCTGGAACTGGGGTGTGGCCTGGTCGATCCCGAGAGCGGCCGTCTCGAAGCGCTGCATGGTCTCGATGGCGATCCGCTTCATCTCCTCCTGCCCGGCCTGCGCCTCGAAGGCACTCTCCGAGCCGGCGGCGGTCGCCCCCACCGCGGCGCCGAGCTGGCTGCCGCCGGTCACGGCCGACGCCGCGTCCGCGCCCTGCGGCGCCGACCCCGGCACGGCCTGCTCCGACACGGTCGGGAGCTTCGGCATGGTCTCCTGCGCGGACTTGAGCGCGCCGGCGGCCTCCTCGATGGGGTCGCCCATGTCCCGGGCGGTCGCGCCGAGGTCACCGACCCACTGGGCGTTGAGCGCGACCGTCTGCCGCGCCTGCTCGGCGGTCTCGCCGGACCAGAAGTTCATGAGGTCGTCGAGGGCCTCGGCCAGGTAGTCGGCCGCGGCGATGACCCCGTCGCCGGTCTCGCGCCAGTCGGCGGCGAGCTCCTCCAGCTGTGGCACGCTCGCCTTGTCCGAAACCATGGCGACCAGCTCTTCGAGGCTGAACGCGGCCCAGTTCACCCCGCCGCTGACGTACTGGTCCCCGGTGTTCCCCATTGGGTTCCCCGCTCCCTTACCCTGCGTTCGCACCTGACTGTAATGGTTCGCGCACGACGACGGCACTAGTCTGAAAAGACGCCCGCCGTAGGCTCGATGACGTGCCACGAGTGCTGACGGTCTCCGACGAGATAGTCGAGTCCCTGTGGACGGATCGGGTAGCGGAACGTTACGGCGACGTCGACCTCGTGCTCGCCGCCGGTGACCTGCCGTTCGACTACCTGGACTTCCTGGCCTCGGCGCTGGACCGCCCGCTCGTGTTCGTACCCGGCAACCACGACGCGGACCTGTCCGGGTACACGCGCCGCCGGGGGTTGTGGCTGCAGTCGGGGTTCCCCGCGCGCTACCCGGGCCCGGCGGGCGCGGTGAACGCGGACGGCCGCGTGGTCGAGGCGGCGGGCCTGCGGATAGCCGGCCTGGGCGGTTCGATCAGGTACAACGACGGCCCCAACCAGTGGACCGAGCGGCAGCAGACCCGCAGGGCGACCCGGTTGGTGCGTGCCACTCACCGCCAGCCGGTGGACGTCCTGCTGACCCACTCGCCACCCCGCGGTGCCGGCGATCGCGAGGACCCGCCGCACCGTGGTTTCGAGTGCCTTCACATGGTCGTTGACCGGCTGAAACCCGCTGTTCTCGTGCATGGCCACATCCATCCGCACGGGCAGCCGGTGCCCGACCGTGTGCTCGGTAATACCCGGGTGCTTAACACGGTCGGATACCGCATCCTGGACCTACCATGAAGCGAGACACAGGCTTCCCGATCGCCGACGCCGAGAACGACTTCCTGCGGGCGCGCCGCAGGCAGGTCCTCTCGCGCCTCGCCGCGTGGCTGCGGCGCGCGCCGGACGACGTCAACATCATGCTGCCGTTCGACGAGGTGGTCGCGGCGCTGGGCAGGCTCGGCGAGCGGCGCCTGGGCCTGCAGGTCATCACCCTGGACTCGATCGTCGGCAGCGTGGACCGGTCGCGTGAGTTCGACCGCCGCTTCCGCCCGACGTCCGGCCAGGTGCGGGAACGCTGGCAGCGCCTGGCACTGGCCCAACGCCGCGGCGAGCCAATCCCCCCGATCGAGGTGTACCGAGTAGGGGACATGCACTTCGTGGTGGACGGCCACCACCGAGTGTCCGTGGCCCACGCCCTGGGCCTGAAGACGATCGACGCCTACGTCACGGAGGTCATCACCCGGCTGTCCCCGAACGGCATCCGGTACCGCGGTGACCTGCTGGTGAAGGACTACCGGCGGATCTTCCTGGACCGCGTGCCGCTGACGGGCGAGGCGCGCAAGGCCGTGCTGCTCACCGACCACTGGGACTACGCCGAGTTGGCGGAGTCGGTCGAGGCGTGGGGTTTCCGCCTCATGCAGGACGAGGGCGCCTACCTGGACCGGCCGACGGTGGCCCAACGCTGGTACGACGAGGAGTTCGTTCCCGTGGTCCGCATGCTGCGGCAGGCCGGGATGATCGAAACCCAGACCGAGGCCGAGGCCTACATGTGGGTCGCCTGCGAGCGCTATCGGTTGATCCGCACCCACCGCTGGGACGACGAGATCATCTCCGCCGTGCGTGACATCAAACGCCGCTGAGCCCTCTCGTCAACCCCACCCACCCAATCTGTGGATAACTCCACTCTGTGGATAACTTTTTTTGCCATTCGCACCCCCTCCGCAAGACTCGTCCCAACGCCACCTTCCACGGCGCAAACGAGGGGAATCCACAGAAATGAAAATCCTAACGATCCCGATCATCATCACGGCCTGGTTGCTCATCAGCGCCTCCGCGACAACCGCCCAACCCGAGCCCCAACCCTGCGAACGCGGCGAGTTCTGCCTGTGGCCCGAGGAGTCCTACAAGGGCGAGGTCCTCCGAGTAGCCCTGGAAACCGCCAACCCGAACGAGTGCGTCCCCCTACCGGACGGCTTCGACGCCCGCTCCTTCACCAACCGCTCCAAACGACCGGTCACTGTGTACCAGGGCCGAGACTGCTCCACAGAAGCCGAGTTCGACACCTACCCCGGCGGCGGCACCTACGTGCCCCAGGCCCCGTACGTAGTGAGGGGCGTACAAATCTGGGAAAACTAAAGCCCTCCCCCAAAAGAGGCGACGTGCCCGAGCAATCGGGCACGTCGCCGGCCCTCCAAACCCAAGTCCCAACCTCTCCATCCAAACCCACAAACCCGACCAAACCCATCCCCACTTCTCCAACCCAAACCCCATCCGAATCACTATCCAGAACCGCCTATCTTTTCCCGCCCGCCCATCTCTCCGAGCCCATCTCCCCAACCCCACCTCTGCCGACCCGCTTCTCCCAGCCCACCTCACCCTGGCCGCCTCGGCCAGCCCGTCTCCGCCAGCCCGCCCACCTCTCCCAGGCCACCCAACCCACCCCCTATCCCAACCCACCTCCCGCCACCCCCTCCCCGGACCCAGGCCACACGCCGGCCTACCCCCAACCCCAAGGAGGCACATGAACAAATCCCCAACTGAATAAGCCACCGATCACCCACCCGAGTGCACCTGAGGCACATCTCAGCCCCGATACGGGAATCTGAACGCGCGTGCGTGCGTTGATCCACGTAGGGGGTGGGGGCGATGGACCGCGACCCAGATTCGACACGGGCCCACCGAGGTCCGCTACTCGGCGGTTTCCTGGTCCTGACAGCCGCCCTCGCCGTGGTGTCCATCGTCGCGATGGTGCGGTCCCTTGCGGCGATGACGTACCTGAACATCCACTTCCGCTCCGAGGTGGACCCGTTCTCCCGCGCGGTCAGCTACTACGTGTTCTACGGCGACGGCCGTGCGGAGTTCGCGACGGCGGTGATCGTCCTCGCGGGCGGCACGTTGACCACGCTGCTGGGGCTGCGGGTGGCCGGGCTGCGCCTGGGCACACGGGCCGGTGTGTTCTTCGGGGTGTGGTGCACGAGCCTCACGCTGTGCGCGATCTTCCCGACGGACAACAGCAGATCGATCACGAGTGTGTCCGGCCTGATACACCAGGTCGCCGGGGCGTCGCTGTTCGTGAGCCTGCCGCTGGCGGGTATGGCTCTCGCGAAGCGGCTGGTCGCCGAGATGCACTGGGCCCGTGTCGGCCGGATCGTACGCCGGATGGCCGTGGTGGCGATGGCGCTGGCCGCGGCCTACCTCGCGACGAGGCTGCCGGACATCTTCCCTGGCCTGGCGATACCCGGCATCCTGGATGGACGCGGTGTCTCCGGACTCGTGCAGCGTGCGCTGTTCGGCCTGGAGATGCTGATGTTGATGGCGCTCGCGGTCCACCTGTTGCGGGTCACGGTCAGCACGGCTCGTGGGCGCCGAGAGCCAGCGAGAGCCGAGGCCACCGGATGATCGCACTCGCCATCGCGTTCGCCGTGCTCGGCGCGTGTTGCAGCGCGGTCGGGGCGCACCTTCAGCACAAGGGCGTCCGGACGGCGACCAAGGACACGGGCCTGCGGCTGCGTGGTGCGGCGGCGCTGGTGCACAACCGCTCGTGGCTGCTCGGGTTCGGCGTGCTGTTCGCGTGCGCGGTGCTGCAGATCCTGGCACTCGCGCTGGCGCCGGTGACGATCGTCGCGCCGATCGTCGTGCTCGCGCTGCCGGCCGTGGCCGTGCTGAACGCGCGGTCCTCCGGCGAGCGGCTTGATCGGACGGCCGTGATCGCGATCGGGGCGAGCACGCTCGGGGTGGCACTGTTCGTCGCCCTGGCGTCGAGCCACGCGACGGCCGTGCACTTCCCGAGCGAGGCGGTGCTCCTGGCGTGCCAGCTGACCGCGGGCGCGATCGCGCTGTTCGGCGTGGCCGGGGCGCTGACCAGCGGCCTGACCAGGTGCGCGCTGCTGGCCACGGGTGCGGGCTGCGCGTACGGCCTGGTGTCGGTCCTGGTCCGCGACGTGACGTACACGTTCCAGACCGCGGGCCCGCGCGGCATCCCGCCGCTGTCGGTCACCGGCCTGGTGGTGGCGTTCGCGGTCGGGTCGTGGTTCATCCAGCTCGCGTACGCCAGCGGCCCGCCGGACATCGTGGTCGGCTGCCAGACGGTGCTGAGCCCGCTCGTGGCCACGGCCTTCGCGATCGCCCTGCTGGACGAGACGGCGGACGCGGGCGGCTGGATCGGCGTGGGCCTGATCGGCGGCGCACTGGTGGCGATCGTCGGCGTCGTGCTGCTGGCACGCCACCACCCGGAAGCGACCTCCAGGGCGACCCCGCATTCGGCCGAGCGCCATCTGTTCCGCGCCAGCTCCCGCCGCTAGTGGCCTTGCCCGGCGCTGCGCGGCGATCGTGACGAGCCGCCGCCCGATCCCCGGTCCGGACGGCACGGTCCACACGCGCGTCGACATGTTGAGCACAGCCGACGCGGTGGCGCTGCTGGCCAGGATCGTGGGGCCACGCAAGGTGGCGGCGGAGCTTCTCCCCAGGCTCGGCCCGGAGATCACCCCGTCAGCAGCGGCCAAGGCGGCGGACTGGCCCAAGCCCCCTTGCGGCGGAAGCACTCGAGGAACTGGTGGACGCGCAACTGCTCTACAGCCCGGCCCCCGGAACTACGCGTACTACGGCCTGGTGAACCTGCTCTACCTCTGACACACCGCGCTGTGGGCCCGGAACCCGGGCCCACAGCGCGTGGGGATCACTCCGCGTACGTCAGGTTCCTGCCCGACGACGGGTCGAACAGCTGGATCCTGTCGGCGTCGAACCAGACCTCCAACTGCTCACCCTCCTTCGCGCCAGACGCTGCCGACAGGCGGGTGACCAGCTGGGAGCCGCTCGCCGGCACGTCGGTCGCGCCCGCGTCGGCCGCCAGCTCCTCCAGCTCGGCACTCGTCGCGGTCTCGCCCTCGACCGTGAAGTACGCGTACTTGTCCGAGCCCATGGACTCCAGCACGTCCACCGTCGCGTTGAAGGTGCTGCCGCCGGCGAGGGTGGTCTCGTCCAGGACCTTCGCGTCCTCGAAGTGTTCGGGGCGGATGCCCGCGATCACCTCGCGCGGCGCCTTTGCCGCCTCCGCGAGCCGCCGCACGCGGTCGGACAACGCGACCGCGCCGAGACCCGTCGACAGCTGGCCGTTCTCCAACGTGCCGGGCAGGAAGTTCATGGCCGGGGAGCCGATGAACCCCGCCACGAACAGGTTCGCCGGGTTGTCGTACAGGAACTGCGGCGAGCCGACCTGCTGCACGATCCCACTGCGCAGCACCACGACTCGGTCGCCGAGGGTCATGGCCTCGGTCTGGTCGTGGGTCACGTACACGGTCGTCGTCGCGAGCTGCTTCTGCAGCTTCGACACCGACGTGCGCATCTGCACGCGGAGCTTGGCGTCCAAGTTGGACAGTGGCTCGTCCATCAGGAACGCCTTGGGGCTACGCACGATGGCCCGCCCCATGGCCACGCGCTGGCGCTGGCCACCCGACAGGTTGGCCGGCTTGCGGTCCAGGTGCTGCGTCAGGTCCAGGATCTTCGCGGCGTCCTCGACCTTCTGCCGCACCGTGGCGTCGTCGACCTTGGCCAGCCGCAACGGGAACGCCATGTTCTCCCGCACGCTCATGTGCGGGTACAGCGCGTAGGACTGGAACACCATCGCGATGTCCCGGTCCTTCGGCGCCTTCTCGTTCACGCGCTGGCCGTCGATGCGCAGCTCGCCGGACGTGATGTCCTCCAGCCCGGCGATCATGTTCAGCATCGTCGACTTACCGCAGCCGGACGGGCCGACGAGGATGATGAACTCGCCGTCCGCGATCTCGATGTTCACCTCGGACACCGCAAGGGCACCGTCCGGGTACCGCTTGGTCACCTTGTCCAGGACGATCTCAGCCATTTATCTCAGCCCTTCACGGCACCCGACGTCAGCCCCGCGACGATGCGGCGCTGGAAGAACAACACGAAGATGATGATCGGAATGGTGATGATGACCGCGGCCGCGGACAGCGGCCCCGTCGGTGACTCGAACTGTGAGGCACCGGTGAAGAACGCCAGCGCCGCCGGGACCGTGCGCGATGCCTCGGTCGAGGTCAGCGAGATGGCGAACAGGAAGTCGTTCCAGCAGAAGATGAACACCAGGATCGCCGTGGTGAACACGCCCGGCGCGGCCAGTGGCGCGATCACCCGGCGGAACGCCTGGCCCGGCGTCGCGCCGTCCATCTTCGCCGCCTTCTCCAGCTCCCACGGGATCTCCCGGAAGAACGCCGACAGCGTGTAGATCGCCAGCGGCAGGGCGAAGGTGACGAACGGCAGGATCAGGCCCGGCCACGTGTCGAACAGGCCGAGCGCGCGCTCCATCTCGAACAGCGGCGAGACCAGCGAGATCTGCGGGAACATCGCGATCAGCAGCGAGAAGCCGATCAGTGCCCGCTTGCCGGGGAAGTCCAGCCGCGCCACCGCGTAGGCCGCCATCGTGCCGAGCACGACCGCGATGAGCGTCGCGATCAGCGAGATGCCGATCGAGTTGAGCAGCGGCCGGATGAACAGCGAGCTCTCCTTGGAGAAGATGGTCTCGTAGTTCTCGAACGTCGGGTCGAGCGGCAGGAACTTCTTGTCCGTCATCGACTCCGGCGACTTCAGCGACAGCGACAGCATCCACACCACGGGGAACAGCGCGTACACCACGACGATGATGTCGATCAGCGTCCACGTCGCGCGCTTGCCGCCGTAGTTCAGCGCCCACCCGGCCGCGCCGAGCGCGAGGATGCTGGCCAGGACGATGCTGAAGGTGTAGCTGGAGTCGAACAGTCCCCCGAACCAGTCGGGCAGCGCGGTCTGGGTCAACGCCGGTTCCAGCAGCACCGACACCGCCGCGATCAACGCCACCAGGAACAGTGGTGACGCGGCGGTGAGCCTGCGCGTGAACATGAGCCCGCCGAGCAGTGCCAGCAGCACGGCCAGCACGAGCCGCACGGTGAACACGATCGCGAAGCCACCGCTCAGCTCGGTCGAGCCGACGAGGTACTCGATGAGCACCCACACCTGCCCGGCCGCGGCGGCCAGGCCGACCGCACCCACGGTCGTGGCGGTGTTGTCCTGGGGCCGAACCGGGGTCAGCGGCGAGAGAAGCGGGCTTGGCGCGGTGGTCGTCATCTCAGCGCCTCCCTTCGGTGTCACTGCCCGGCGCCGCGGTGCCGAACACCTTGATGAAGATGAACGCGATGATCGCCACCGCGATGAAGATCAGCACCGACATCGTGGAACCGATCCCGAGGTTCAGGCCCTTGAGCAGGTTGTTGTAGGTCTGCATGGACACCGACGAGGTGTCGTTCTGTCCCTTGGTGAGCACGAAGATGTTGTCGAAGATCCGGAACGCGTCGAGCGTGCGGAACAGCAGCGCCACCAGGATGGCCGGCTTCATCACCGGGACCATCACCTTGGTGAAGCGCTGCCAGGCCGTCGCGCCGTCCATCGACGCCGCCTTGAGCAGGTCCTCCGGCACCAGCGCCAGACCGGCCATCAGCAGCAGCGCCATGAACGGCGTCGTCTTCCACACCTCGGCGAGGATGATGATGAAGATCGACGACCACTGGGACGTCAGCGGCGCCGACTCCGCGCCCGTCAGGTAGCCGGAACTCTGGTCCCAGGCGTAGAACCAGGAGAACGCGGCGACGACGGTGACGATGCCGTAGGGGATCAGCGACACCGTGCGGACCACGCCGCGGCCGACCAGCGCCCGGTGCATGATCAGCGCGAGCACCATGCCGAGCACCAGCTCGATGACCACGGACACGATGGTGACGAACATCGTCACGCCGAACGCCGTCCACCAGTAACCGTTGCTCAGCACGGCGATGTAGTTGTCCAGCCCGACGAACTCGGTCTGGTTGGGGAAACGCAGGTCGTAGCGCTGCAGTGAGAGCCAGACCGAGTAGATGATCGGCCACGCGGTGACGGCCAGCATGACGACCACGGCCGGCGCGCAGAGCCACCAGGCCAACCTGCGTTCGGCCCTCTTGCCCTCGGACAGCGCGACCTTCGTCTTCTCCTCCGGCGCGGCCTTCGCCGACTCCTCGGTGACGGTCATGGCAGCACTCCTTGCGACTCGAGGGCTTCCTGGAGTTGCTCACGCAGCTCGCCCGCGGTCTTGTCGACGTCGATGTCCGACGGCGGGGACAGCAGCTTCGACGTGACCGTCGACAGGTTCTGGTACACCGGTGTCAACGGCCGCACCGACGCGGTTTCCAGCTCCTCGAGGATGGTCTCCTTCATCGGGTAGGCGTCCGCCATCGAAGGCCGTTCCTGGCTCTCCTCCGGCTTGCACGGCGCGATCGGCGTCTCGTCGGTGTACAGCGACTCCAGCGTCGGCGGGACACCGGCGCAGATGGCCGCGTACTTCTGCTGCTCGGCACCGCGCAGGCACAGCGCGGCCTTGAACGCCAGGTCCTTCTTCGCCGAGTAGGCGCTGACGCCGATGTCGAAGCCACCGACCGTCGCCCGGCCGGGCTGGCCGCCGAGGCCCGGCAGCGGCGCCCAGGCCAGGTCCTTCGCCCGCTCCTCGTTCAGCGTCGGCGTGACCGCCCAGACGTACGGCCAGTTGATCTGGAACGCCGCCTTGCTGTCCTTGGCCGCGAACGCCTCGTGGACCTGCTGCTCCTGGGAGGCGGAGAGCGACGGGCTGACGAGCCCGGACGTCGCGACCTTCCGCAGCATCTCCAGCCCGCTCATGGCGCCGGAGTCCATCTCGACCTTCTTGCCGTCGTCGGACAGGATGTGCCCGTCCGCGGACGCCACCAGCGTGTTGAACGCGACCACCAGGCCCTCGTACTGGGCGCCGGTGAACAGGATCTGGTACGGCTTGCCCTCGTCCCTGAGCCGCTGGGACATGCTGAGCATCTCTTCCCAGGACTTCGGTGGCTTCGGCGTGAGCGTCTTGTCGTACCACAGCAGCTGGACGTTGGTGTTCATCGTCGCCGCGTAGAGCTTGCCGTTCCAGGTGGCCGTCTCCAGCGGGGTCTTCAGCACGTCGTCGGACGCGTCCTGCTTGTTCTGTCCGGTGAACTCGGCGAGCCAACCCGCCTCGGCGAACTCCGGGACCCAGGTGACGTCCAGGCCCAGAAGGTCGAGGTCGGTGTCTCCCGCGGCGAGTCTGCGCACCATCTGCTCGCGCTGGCCGTCGGCTTCCCGCGGCAGCACCCGGTGCACGATCTCGTATTCCCCCTTCGCCTGCTCGTTGCAGGCCGCGACGATGCCAGGGACGTACTCCTGGTCGGCGTAGTAGAGGGTGATGATGTTGCCCTGCTCCGTCCCGCACGCCGCCACCATCGGCGCGGCCGCGAGCCCGGCGGCCAGCAAGGTGAGGAACCCCCGCCGGCCCCTGAATGGGGCTATGCCCATCGAACCTGCCTCCTAACGAACCGAGCACGCCGCGCCCGGCCCGGCAGGAGGCCGATCAGGTCGGCGCCGGGTAGGCACTTCGACGTGCCACGAGAACGTGTATCGAACAACACCCTTGTCGCTCCGGTGCAAGCACGCTAGGCCTGTTGATCACAAGCCGCAACCTGCTTGGGCAACGATTCAGACACGGCCTGTAACAGATAGGCCGGAGCGACCGAGCGTCAGTCGGTCTGCGGACGCATGGCCAGCTTGGCCAGCAGGTCACGCCCCTTCTCGGCGTTGCGCGGCTGCGCGAGCACGTCGTACCGCCCGGCGACGAGCTGACTGGCCGAGGCGATCTCGCGGCCCGCGCTGCGCGTGGTGGCGTACCCGACCGCGGCGAACACCAGCCCGAAGACCACACCCGCCACCAACCCGACCACGATCGGCGCGAACGACATGGTCTGTGAGCTGAACAGGCCCAGCAACAGCCCGACGAACAGGCCGAACCAGGCTCCGGAGAGCGCGCCCGTGCTGAGCACCTTCGGCCAGCTCAGGCGCCCGATCACCCGCTCGACCAGCATCAGGTCGACCCCGACGATCGTGACCTCCTGGACGGGGAACTCGTTGCCCGCCAGATACTCGACCGCGCGATGGGCCTCCTGGTAGGTGCTGTACGACCCGATCGGCCAGCCAGACGGCGGGGTCGGCACCTTGGGGAGCGCCTGGCTCCCCCGTGCCCCGCCGGAGAACGCACCGGTCACCGTTGCTCACCTCTGTTCAGCAGTTGACACCATCCTGCCAACACGAGGCAAACAGTGCTAACCCGACACCGACCTGTTCATGCCACACAGCCCTCGGCTCCACAACTCGCGAGCACCCACCAAAGCCTCGCGCGCGATGGCCAACCCCCACCCGATCCCGGGGGCGTCCCGCCTTGCCAGTCTACCGGCAGGAGGTGTCAGGACAGGGGTTCTCGATCTTGCCTGTGGACAACCGCAACGGCTGTGGATAACGCCGGTCAGCGGGACTTGTACTCCCGCAGCAGGCCGCGGCTGATGATGGTTTTCTGGATCTCGCTGGTGCCCTCGCCGATGAGGAGGAACGGGGCCTCGCGCATGAGGCGTTCGATCTCGTACTCCTTCGAGTAGCCGTAGCCGCCGTGGATGCGGAACGACTCCTGGGTCACCTCGGCGCAGTACTCCGATGCCAGCAGCTTCGCCATGCCCGCCTCGACGTCGTTGCGTTCGCCGGAGTCCTTCAGGCGCGCCGCGTTGACCATCATCAGGTGGGCGGCTTCGACCTTGGTCGCCATTTCGGCCAGCTTGAACGCGATCGCCTGGTGTTGGGCGATTGGTTTGCCGAACGTGCTGCGCTGTTGCGCGTAGTCCACGGCCAGCTCGAAGGCGCGGATCGCGATTCCACACGCTCGGGCCGCCACATTGACGCGGCCGACCTCGACGCCGTCCATCATCTGCGCGAAACCGCGGCCCGGCGCGGCGCCCAGCACCGAGGAAGCGGGAATCCGGTAGCCGGAAAACACCGCCTCCGTGGTGTCGACGCCCTTGTAACCCATTTTGTCTATCTTGCCTGGAATGGTCAGCCCGGGTGCGACCTCGCCGAATCCGGACGGCTTCTCCACCAGGAACGCCGTCAGGTTCTCGTGTGGCTTCTGGGCACCCTCGTCCGTCTTCACCAGCAACGCGATGAGGTTGGAGCTGCCGCCGTTGGTGAGCCACATCTTGGCACCGTCGATGACATACGAGTCGCCGTCGCGCCTGGCCCTGGTCTTGATCGCCGCCACGTCGGAGCCCAGGTCGGGTTCCGACATCGAGAACGCGCCACGCACCTCACCGGTCGCCATTCGTGGCAGCAGGCTTTGTTTCTGCGCATCGGTGCCGTGCTGCCGGACCATGTGCGCCACGATGAAATGCGTGTTGATCACACCGGAAACGCTCATCCAGCCCCGGGCGATCTGCTCCACCACCAACGCATAGGTCAGCAGTGACTCGCCGAGTCCGCCGTATTCCTCCGGGATGGTGAGGCCGAACAGCCCCATTTCCTTCATCCCGTCGACAATGTCCTGCGGGTACTCGTCCGCGTGCTCAAGTGCCTGAGCGTGCGGAATGATCTCCTTGTCGACGAAATCGCGGACCGTGGCCAGGATTTCCTGCTGGATGTCGGTCAGGCCGGCGGTCTGAGCGAGGCGGGCCATCTTGGGCGCTCCCTCCCGGGCGAGGAGTAGTTACCGGCCAGTATCCACCGGTTAACGCTCGTTCGCGCGGAGGTTGTGCGCAGCACCACTAGAGACGACGCTCAGCCGACACGAAGCTCCGCACGAGAACCGCAGTCACGGCACTCGTCGACGAGGACGTACACGTCGGCACCACAGTCACGGCAGGGACGGAAGCTGCGCTCGAAGAGGTCGTCGCGGCGGGAGCGGCCGAACAGACGCGGCCCTCTTCCGCCCTCCTTGCCAAGTCGATGCTTACCCATGCCCGACACTCTCACCCGAAGGAGTGGGTGAGTGCCAAGTATTGGTCGTTATCTGTGCGTTATCTCACTGCAACCTTCGACGATCCGTGACGTCGTCTAGCTGCTGGGTAACGAACCTGACCGAGCGTAGTCAGGTCACGACTCGGGAAACAGCCGTGAGAACACCTCGCCGAAGCCACCCTCTACGTGTACCTCGATCCGGCCATCTGAATCACGCTGCGTGATCTGTTGGAAATGCCCGTCCTGCCACCAGTACACGTGCGGGCTGATCGGCCCGACCTCCATGTCGTACCCGGCGGCCGCGTTCCCGGCCATCGCGTTCAACGCGTCGACCACGCCCGAGTCGCGGGGCACGTGGTAGAGCAGCTGGTGCCGGAACGGCACCGCGACGAGCACCCCGTTGGGCAGGTGCGCCTCCCCGGTCGTGCGCAACACGACGTCCCGCAGCACGAGCGCGGTGGACGCCATGAACATCGACCCGACGAGGATCTCCACGCCGTCGTACGTCGCCCGCTCGTCGGCCTCCTCGCGGCGCAGGTTGGCGAGGCCGGCCGTGCGCAGCCGGTCGAGGCCGTGCTTCGCGACCTGCTCGTCGTTGAACGTCGCGACCGAGTCCGGCAGGTCGAGCGCCAGCAGCTCGAGCACCCCGGGCAGCGCCTCGCGGCCGTAGGACCACCAGTCGCCGTCGGGCAGCGCGCCGGCCTCGTAGAGCCGCAGGTAGGTGTGCCCGAGCAGGTCCTCGGTGGGCACGTCGAACTCGTCCGGCCCGTCGACGCTCGCGAGCAGGCGGTGGATGTGGTCCTCGACGATCGCCGGCCACTTCTTGGCCGGCACGCGGGGGTCGGCGAGGCGGCGGGCGAGGCTGCCGAGCCCGAACTGCCGGCCGTCGGCGTCCTCGACGTGTCCCGCGTAGACGGTCACCTCGTACCCGGCGACCGCCATGTTGCCCCGGACGAGCTCACGCAGTCGCCGCGCGCTGCTGACCGTCAGCTCCGGCAGGGCCTCGTCGGCCGGTTCGTCCGGCTCGCGGCTTCGGTTGAACAACCCCACCGCGACACTTTATTCGGACGGCTTCTCCTCGGACTTGGGGGTCAGCGCGGGGTTGGCGGTTCGTTCGAGAAAGCGGAGTAGCTCAACGGGAAACGGCAGCACGAGCGTCGAGTTCTTCTCGGACGCGACCTGCACGACCGTCTCCAGTAGACGCAGCTGGAGCGCGGCGGGGGTGTCGCTCATGACCCGGGCGGCGTCGGCCAGCTTCTCCGACGCCTGGAACTCGCCGTCGGCGGAGATGATCCGTGCCCGGCGCTCCCGCTCGGCCTCCGCCTGGCGGGACATGGACCGCTTCATCGACTCGGGCAGCGCGACGTCCTTGATCTCCACGCGGTCGATGTGCACGCCCCACTCCAGCGCGGGGCTGTCGATCATCATCTCGAGGCCCTCGTTGAGCCGCTCGCGGTTCGAGAGCAGGTCGTCGAGGTCGCTCTTGCCGATGATGGACCGCAGCGAGGTCTGCGCGACCTGCCCGACCGCGAACCGGTAGTCCTCGACCTTGACCACCGCCGCGACCGGGTCGACCACCTTGAAGTACACGACGGCGTCGACCCGGACGGTCACGTTGTCCCGGGTGATGCCCTCCTGCGCGGGGATCGGCATGGTCACGATCTGCATGTTGACCTTCTGCAGCTTGTCCGCGACCGGGATCAGCACGGCCAGCCCCGGTGAGCGGACGCCTGGCTGGACCCGCCCGAACCGGAAGATCAGCCCCTGCTCGTACTGCTTGATCACCCGCATGCTCGACGAGACGCCGATCACGGCCACCACGAGGATCAGCAGGATGATGTAGGCAACCATCGGCGCCTCCCGCGGCCAAATACCCCTCGGGATCGATGCTACGCCGACGGGTTCCCGGCGTAGCTACCGAAGAACTCCGCGATCGACACGCGGAAGTGGAACGCCATCGTGACGCCCTGGACGTTCACCAGCCACGAGCCGTCAGCCGACCGGAAAACCGCCCTGTGCTTCGGGACGCGCGGATTCGTCGGCACGTGGTTGAACGCGGCGTACCGGGCGAGCTCCATCGCATGCTCCACGTCCGAGGCGGGGAGGCTGTGCGCCAGGTGCCAGCGTATGCCGCTGCCGTACCCCACCTGCTCCTCGACCAGCACGTACCACTGTCCTGAGTTCACGTGGCTTTGACGGCCTCCGCGAGCGCCAGGATCCGTTCCGCGTTGGCCACGTGCAGGTTCTCGATCAGGCGACCGTCGACCGTGGCGACGCCGCGGCCCTCGCGCCGGGCCTCCTCGAAGGCGGCGATGACACGGTGAGCCTGCGCGACCTCCGCCGCCGACGGCGCGAAGACCTCGTTGCACGGCTCGACCTGGCCGGGGTGGATCAGGGTCTTGCCGTCGAAGCCGAAGTCCCGCCCCTGACGGCACTCCGCGACGAACCCCTCCAGGTCACGCACGTCGTTGTACACGCCGTCGAGGATCACCCGGCCGGTCGCCCGGGCCGCCAGCACGCACATCGACAGCGGGCCGAGCAGTGGCGCACGGCCGGGGACCTGCGCCGCGACCAGCTCCTTCGCCAGGTCGCTCGTGCCGAGCACCAGCACGGTCAGCCGGTCGGACGCGGCCGCGATCGACGCGCAGTTCAGCACCGCCACCGGGGTCTCGATCATGGCCCAGACGGCCGTGTGGTCCGGGGCGTGCGACAGCGCCTTCTCGATGGCGTGGACCTCGTCGGCGGAGTTCACCTTGGGCACGACAACCGCGTCCGGACCGGCCTCGCCGACCGCTCGCAGGTCGTCCGCGTGCCAGGGCGTGCCGGCGCCGTTGACGCGGATGGTCACCTCACGGGAGCCGTACGAGCCGACGGCCGCACACACCCGCTCCCGCGCGGCGGCCTTCGCGTCCGGGGCCACCGCGTCCTCCAGGTCGAGGATCAACGCGTCCGCGGGCAGCGTCTTCGCCTTCTCCAGCGCCCTCTCGTTGGCGCCCGGCATGTACAGGACAGAACGCCGTGGCCTCACGCCGATGCCTCCTTGTACAGCACGGCCAGCTCGGGATCCCGCGCCGCGAGGTCGTCGGCCAGGGCCACGATCACCTGGCACTGCTTGACCGTCGCGTCGTCCTGCATCTTGCCGTCGAGCATGACCGCGCCGGTGCCGTCGCCCATGGCGGCGATGACCCGCCGCGCCCAGGCCACCTCGGCCGGGTCCGGCGAGAACACCTTGCGCGCGATCGCGATCTGCGCCGGGTGCAGGCTCCACGCGCCGACACAGCCCAGCAGGTAGGCGTTGCGGAACTGGTCCTCGCACGCCACCGTGTCGCGGATGTCGCCGAACGGCCCGTAGTACGGCAGGATCCCCGCCTGCACGCAGGCGTCGACCATCCGCGCGACCGTGTAGTGCCACAGGTCCTGCTGGTAGGTGACGCGACCCTCGGACAGGTCGTCGCCGACCGGGTCCGTCCGCACCAGATACCCCGGGTGGCCGCCGCCGACCCTGGTCGTCTTCATCCGCCTGCTTGCCGCCAGATCCGCCGGCCCCAAGGATATCCCCTGCATGCGCGGGCTCGCCAACGCGATCTCCTCGACCCGCGACACCCCGCTCGCGGTCTCCAGGATCGCGTGCACGAGCAGCGGCCGGGTCAGCCCCGCGCGGGCCTCCAGCTGGGCGAGCAGGCGGTCGACGTAGTGGATGTCCTCCGGGCCCTCGACCTTGGGCACCATGACCACGTCGAGCTTGTCGCCGATCTCGGTGACCAGCGTGATCAGGTCGTCGAGCACCCACGGCGAGTCGAGGCTGTTGATCCGCGTCCAGAGTTGCGTGTCACCGAAGTCGACCTCCCGCGCGATCCGCACGAGCCCGGCGCGTGCCGCCTCCTTGCGGTCGGCCTGGACGGCGTCCTCGAGGTTGCCGAGCAGCACGTCGGCCTGGCCGACCATGCCGGGGACCTTGGCCGCCATCTTCTCGTTGCCCGGGTCGAAGAAGTGGATCATCCGGGAGGGGCGGAACGGGATCTGCCTCGGCGGCTCCGGCGCGCCGACGGCGAGCGGACGGAAGAAGTCCTTCGGTGACCTCATCGTGCCTCCCAACGCTACTTGCCGGTAACCATAGGGGCTCCAAAACTCGTTCGCCGTACGCGTGTCGGCTACGCCACCCTCGGGGCATGCCCTTGACCGTGCCAGAAGGCTTCACGGAAGGTTTCGACGAGGAGGGCACCGACTGGCTCGCCGCACTCCCCGCACTCGCCGAGTCGTGCCTCGCGCGCTGGGACCTGACCGTCGACGGCGCGCTCATGCACGGCGCGTGCGCGCTCGTGCTGCCGGTCCGCCGCGCCACGGGCGAACCGGCGGTCCTGAAGATCAGCTGGCCGCACGAGGAGGCCGAGCACGAGGCGACCGCACTGTCCATGTGGGACGGTTCCGGCGCGGTTCGCCTGCTGGCACACGATCCCCACGCCTGGGCACTGCTGCTCGAACGCCTCGACCCGGACACCACGCTCGAGAGCCTGCCCATCCCGGAGGCACTCGCGGTGATCGCGGGCCTGATCCGCCGCCTCGACCGGCCGGCGCCGCCGGGTATCCGGCACATGCGTGACGTCGCCGCCCGCTGGGTCCACGAGCTGCCGGCCGAGAACACCGGGTTCGTGCCGGACGAGCTGGTCACGCAGGCCGTCGCCTACTGCCGCGAGCTCGGGCCGAAGGCCGGGAACCACCTGGTCAACGAGGACCTGCACTTCCAGAACGTGCTGCGGGGTGACCGCGAACCGTGGCTCGTGATCGACCCGAAGCCCATCGCCGGTGACCGCGAGTTCGGGCTGATCCCGTTGCTGTGGAACCGCTTCGACGACACCACGATTCCCGCCCGGCTCGCGACGATCGCCGGCATGGCCGGCCTGGACCGCGAGCTGGCCAGGAGGTGGACCTTCGCCCGTGCGGTCGACAACTGGCTCTACGCGGGCACGGACCACTGGCTGGGAGACAGATGCGCCCGAATCGCCACAGCCTTGGCCTGATCTCGCCGACGTGCTCGACCCGACACTCGTGCCAGGGCTTACCACCCGGTGAACGGTTCCCCGGACGGCTAGCCTTGCCAGCGTGAGCAGGGTCTTCGTCGCGCAGCTGGTCGGCCTGCCGGTGTTCGGGCCGGACGGCGAGTCCATCGGCAAGATCCGGGACGTCGTGGCCGCGCTGCGGACCGACCGCACGCCGCCGCGCGTGCTCGGCGTGGTCGTGGAGCTGGCCACCCGCCGCCGGATCTTCGTGCCGATGCTGCGTGTCACCTCGATCGACGCGAACGCGGTCACCCTCGCCACCGGCTCGGTGAACCTGCGGCGCTTCCACCAGCGCCCGAACGAGGTGCTGGTCGTCGGCCAGCTGCTGGACGCGCGGGCGGTGGTCGTCGAGACCGGGAGCCCGGCCGTGATCGTCGACGCCGCGATGGAGCCGACCAGGACCCGTGACTGGGTGTTGAGCCGGGTCGCCATCCGGGAGCGGCTCGGCAGGCTCGCCAGGCGCGGCCCGATCCAGGTGCGGCGCTGGGAGGAGCTCGAGGCACCCGGTGTCACGGACCTGGCGTCCGCGCCGCAGGAGACGACGCACCTGCTGAGCGTGTTCGAGGGCATGCGGGCCGCGGACGTGGCCACCGCGCTGCGGGACCTGCCGGTGAAGCGCCGCTACGAGGTGATCGACGGCCTCGACGACGAGCGGCTGGCGGACGTGTTCGAGGAGCTGTCGGAGGAGGACCAGAAGGACCTGCTGGCGCACCTCGACGAGGAACGCGCGGCCGACATCCTGGAGGCGATGGACCCCGACGACGCCGCGGACCTGCTGGCCGAGCTCTCCGAGCTGGACCGGACGCGGCTGCTGTCGCTGATGGAGCGGCAGGAGTCCGACCCGGTGCGCAGGCTGCTGGCGTACTCGGCGGACACGGCGGGCGGGTTGATGACACCGGAGCCGATCGTGCTGATGCCCGACGCCCCGATCGCCGAGGCGCTGGCCATGGTCCGCAACCCGGACATCACCCCCGCGCTGGCCAGCATGGTGTTCGTGTGCCGCCCGCCGTCCTCGACGCCGACCGGCCGGTACCTGGGCTGCGTCCACCTGCAGCGCCTGCTGCGGGAGCCGCCGGGTGAGCTGGTGGCGAGTGCCCTGGACACGGAGTTAGCCCGCCTCACCCCTTCGGCGACACTCAACGAGGTGACGAGGTACTTCGCCGCTTACGACCTGGTGTGCGCCCCGGTGGTGGACGACGCGGACCACCTGCTGGGCGCGGTGACCGTCGACGACGTGCTGGACCACCTGCTGCCCACCGGGTGGCGGGAGTCCGCCAGCGAGGAGCCCGCGGATGCCTGAACTGCTTTCCCGCCGCCGCCTTGACCAGCCCCGGCGTCCCGGACGCTTCCGGGTGTCCATCGATCCCGAGGCGTTCGGGCGGCTGTCCGAGCGCCTGGCCAGGTTCCTGGGGACGGGCAAGTTCCTGTTCTGGCAGACGCTGCTCGTGGTCGCGTGGATCACGCTGAACCTGGCGGCGGCGTCGCTGCGCTGGGACCCGTACCCGTTCATCCTGCTGAACCTGGCGTTCTCGACGCAGGCGGCGTACGCGGCGCCGCTGATCCTGCTGGCCCAGAACCGCCAGGACAACCGGGACCGTGTGTCGCTGGAGGAGGACCGGGCGCGGGCGGCCCGCACCAAGGAGGACACGGAGTTCCTGGCCCGCGAGCTGGCGGCCCTGCGACTGGCGGTCGGCGAGGTCGCGACCCGGGACTACCTGCGCAGCGAGCTGGACCGCCTACGCACCGACCTCGACGGCCGCAAACCCCGCAAAACCCGACCGACCGCGGAAACAGTCCGCGACGACCACCGCTGGGCGGAAACCTGATGACCCCTGTCGACCTTGAGCTGATCGAGGCCGCTGCCCACGTCGCCCGCACCCGCTGCCGGGGCGACAACCACACCATGGCGGCCGCGGCCCGCACCCACGACGGCCGGATCGTGACGGCGGTGAACGCCTACCACTTCACCGGTGGACCGTGCGCCGAGCTGGTCGTCATCGGCACGGCGGCCGCCCAGGGCGCCTACGAACTGGACACGATCGTCGCCGTGGGCGACCGGGACCGGGGCGTCGTCCCCCCGTGCGGCCGGTGCCGCCAGGTCCTGCTCGACTACTTCCCCGCGCTGAAGGTCATCGTCGGCAACGACGACCGTGTCCGCACGGTCGTCATCACCGACCTGCTCCCCGAAACCTATGTCTGGGCGGACCACCAGCTCGACGGCGAGTGAACGCCGCCCGTCACTCGGCCAGGCGGGAGCACAGCTCGCCGAAGGAGGCCAGCTCGTCCTCGTCGAAGTGGTCGATGAAGTGACGGACGACACCCGCGAGGTGGGTCCGTGCCGCCGACCGGAGCGTGTCGATCCCCTTGGTCGTGATCACGGCGACCACCCCGCGGCCGTCGCCGTCGAAGCGTTCGCGGGTGACCATGCCGGCGACCTCCAGCCGGTCCACCAGCCGAGTGACACCCGATCGGGACAGCAGCACGGCGTCGGCCAGCTCCGCCATCCGCAGCCGCCGTTCCGGGGCCTCCGCCAGCTGGACGAGCACGTCGTAGGCACCCAGCGTGATGGGATGCTCGGCCACCAGCTCCGTCTCCAGCACACGCACGAGCCGCACGTGCGCACGGAGGAACGATCGCCACGCCTCGAGTTCGGTCGCGGTCGGCAATCGTGTTACCCCGGGTTCAGGCACGAGGAGGATGTTACGGAACCGGCCCGTAGCATGGTGGGGTGACCACTCCAGATGTCGAGGCTGTGCGTGCGGCACTGGCCACCGTGCAAGATCCGGAAATCCACAAGCCGATCACCGACCTGGGCATGGTCAAGAACGTGTCCATCGGCGAGAACGGCACCGTGCACGTCGAGATCTACCTGACGGTGTCCGGCTGCCCGCTGCGCGACAAGATCACCCGGGACGTGACGGCGGCCGTCACCGCGGTCGAGGGCGTCCGGCACGTGACCGTCGAGATGGACGTCATGTCCGACCAGCAGCGCACCGAGCTGCGGCAGAAGCTGCGCGGCTCGTCGGAGGAGCCGCGCATCCCGTTCGCCGAGCCCGGGTCGATGACGCGCGTCTACTGCGTGGCGTCCGGGAAGGGCGGCGTCGGCAAGTCGAGCCTGACGGTGAACCTCGCGGTGGCGATGGCCGCGCGCGGCCTGTCGGTCGGCGTGGTCGACGCGGACATCTACGGCCACTCGGTGCCCCGCATGCTGGGCGCCGACGGCAAGCCGACCCGCGTGGAGAAGATGATCCTGCCGCCGCAGGCCAACGGCGTGAAGGTCATCTCGATCGCCATGTTCACCCCCGGCAACACCCCGGTGGTCTGGCGCGGCCCGATGCTGCACCGTGCGCTGCAGCAGTTCCTGGCGGACGTGTTCTGGGGTGACCTGGACGTGCTGCTGCTGGACCTGCCCCCGGGCACCGGCGACATCGCGATCTCGGTGGCCCAGCTGCTGCCGAACGCCGAGCTGCTGGTCGTGACCACGCCCCAGCAGGCGGCGGCCGAGGTGGCCGAGCGGGCGGGAGCCATCGCCATGCAGACCCGGCAGCGCATCGCCGGCGTCATCGAGAACATGTCGTGGCTGGAACTACCCGACGGCACCCGCATGGAACCGTTCGGCTCGGGCGGCGGCGAGACGGTGGCGAGTTCCCTGACCAAGTCCATCGGCGCGGACGTGCCCCTGCTGGGCAAGGTCCCGCTGGACCCACGCGTGGTGGAGGCAGGGGACAAGGGCGAGCCAATCGTGAAGTCCGTCCCGGACTCCGCAGCGGCCCAGGAACTGACCCGGATCGCGACCAAGCTGTCGGTCCGCGCCCGTGGGCTGGCCGGCCGCATGCTGTCGGTCTCCCCAGCCTGACCAGGCTCTTTCCCCGGACGGCTTGGTCCCGGCTTGGCCTCCGGCCCCCGGTTCCACGCTACGGCCTGGCACCGACAAGGCGGTGCGCCCAAGATCGGCAACCGACGGGCTGTCCACAACCGATCCGGTTATCCACAGGCGCCCCTCCGACACCCCACAGAATCGTCGGCGACACCCGTTAGGCTGGATTCCGGGAGCCGGAGGCCGCCGGGGTCACGCCGAGCCGGAGGCCGCCGGGGTCACGCCGAGCCGGAGGCCGCCGGGGTCACGCCGAGCCGGAGGCCGCCGGGGTCACGCCGAGCCGGAGGCCGCCGGGGTCACGCCGAGCCCGAGGCCGCCCAGGTCACGTGGCGTCGGGATCGAACTTCGCTTCGCCAGTGCCGGCAGCCGGGGGCTTCGGGTCCTCGCTAGCGGGGGCGGGAGCGGGAGCCGGGGTGGCGGGCGGCGGGGTGTGGCCGTTCGGCTTGGTGCCGCCGTTGGCGACCTCGACCTCCTCGAACAGGTGCCTGGTCACCGCGCGCCGGGGATCGAAGTTACGCAGCTGCTGCAGGTCCTGCAGCGGCTTGCGCAGCTCCTCGAAGTCGTCGCCCATCTCGTTGCGTAGTTGCTCCCGCGCGCCGGTCGCGTACTCGCGGACCTTCCGCACGTTGCGCCCCAGCCAGGCCGCCGCCGACGGCAGCCGCTCCGGGCCGAGGATGAACAGACCCGCCACGACAAGAATGAGGATCTCGGACCAGCCGATGCTTTCGAACACTGTGGCCGCCCTCCCGCGACGGAACCCCCGCACCTGGTATTCAGAGTAGCCCGTCAGTCGGATTGCAAAGTGACCTGAACTGTGAGCTCGCGCCCGTCACGGGCCAGCACCACCGGCACGGTGTCACCGATCTTGTAATGCCGAACCGCCACGATCAGCTCGGCCGCGTTCGCGATGACGCGGTCGCCGACCTTGCGGATCACGTCGTTCTGCTTGATGCCCGCCTTCGCGGCGGCGCCGCCCTCACGCACGTTCTGGACCCGCGCGCCCTCGGCCGTCTCCGCCGACACCGACGACGCGTTCACGCCGAGGTCGGCATGGGTCACCTTGCCCGTCTTGATCAGCGACTCGATCACCGGCCGCGCGTCGTCGATCGGGATCGCGTAACCGAGGCCGATGCTGCCGCCCTCCTCGGACGTCGAGATGATCGACGAGTTGATGCCGATGAGCGCCCCGGTCGAGTCGACCAGCGCTCCGCCGGAGTTGCCGTGGTTGATCGCCGCGTCGGTCTGGATCGCGTCGTACGCCGCCGGCTGGCCGTTCTCGCCGCCGAGCACGACGGGCCGGTTCAGCGCGCTGACGATGCCCTGCGTCACGGTGTCGGCCTGGTCGAGCGGCGAGCCGATCGCGAGGACCGTGTCCCCGACCGCCAGGTCAGCTGACTTGCCGAGCTGGATGACGGTGCTGACGTCGGCGTCCACCTTCACGACGGCGAGGTCCATCTTCGGGTCCGAGCCGACGAGCTTCGCGTCCACGCGGCGCCGGTCGTTGAACACGACGGTGATCCGCTGTCCCTGGGTCACGGCACCGCCGAGGGACACCACGTGCTCGTTGGTCACGATGTACCCGGCGCTGTCGATGACCGCGCCGGAGCCGATGCCGGTGCCCTGGTCCGTCCGCACCTCGAGGGTGACGACCGCGGGCCGCACCCGCCGCGCGATGTCCGCGACCGACCCGGCCGGCCGTTCCTTGGCCGGCGCCACCTCGGCGAGCGTCGTGTCGCTGTAGAGGTCGTCGCCCCGGTCCGTGATGAAGTACGCGGCGACACCGCCACCCGCCCCGATGACCAGGGCGAGCACGGCGAGCATGATCAGCGCGGACGCCTTGACCCGGCGCCCGAACAGCACCTCGGGCAGGCTCAGCAGTTGGGCGGCCGGCTTGGCCGCGGGCTTGTCGTCGTCGCCGTCCCGGTCCGGGCCGACGGCGGGCGGGCCGATCACGGCGCCGGCCGACGGGTCGCGCCACGGGTCGTGCGCGGCGTCCGGGTCCCACGGGTCGACGCCGTTGACGCCGTGCTCTTCCGCGGGTGGGCGCTGCAGCAGTTCCTGGCTGCCGTCGGGCCGGCCGAACGCCGACGCGAGCGACTCGGGCGCCGGCGGCGCGGTCTTCAGCTCGCCCAGCGCGGGCCCGCCGGCGGCCTGCGGGGAGAACGCCCCGTCGACGCCCGCGGGCCGGCCGAACACGGCGGCCACGTTGGGGTCGACGTCGGGGCGCTGCAACGGCCGTGGCCCGAGCCGGGGCCGATCATCACCGGGAACGGCGCTGCCGTTCGACGGCGTGCCCGGCTCGGAGTTCCACTGGTTGCTCATCGTCGCCAAGCGTGCCGGAGGGATGGTGAAGTCAGCGTTCTGTTCACGGCAAGGCGCTTCACAGCGGCCTTACACAGGTTGTGCCTAGCGGCGGTTGGTGGACCGCAGGGTCGCGTAGCCGACCTGCTGCATGCTGCCGCCGACCACCGCGGGCCGGTCGCCACTGGCGGGTGACCTCGGTGCCGGGTCGCCACCGCCGCTGGCCGTGCCGGCGATCGCGAGCGCGCCGAGCACGAGCCCGGACACCACCACGCCGGCGCCCTGGACCGCACGACGCCCAGGCCTACGCCCGAGGACCGCGCTGCCCTCGCCAAGTTTGGCGGATGTTCCCAACGGGGCGGTGCCCCCCAACGCGGCCACCCGGTCCGGCCGCTGCACGGCGACCAGCTGACCGTCCTTGGTCATGGCGAGACCGTCCGGCATCTCCGGCATCTCGACCTGATCGGGGATGGCCCGCAGGCTCGCCAGGAGCCCAGCGGGTGCGGAGAACGCGTTGGCCGACTGGACGGCCGACGCCGCCTGCCGCTGCGCCGCTATCTCCGCGGCGCAGGACGCGCACTTGGCCATGTGCGAGGACGCCCGGTCGTACGCGGTCGCCGACAGCTCACCATCGACGAACGCCACGACGACGTCCGGAAGTAAGTGCTGTTCGGACAGACCCCAACCGCGCTCGTCGGTCACGACCTACCCTCCTGTACCAGTTCACGGCGCCGCTCCAGCGACGCGCGCAGCGCCTGCCGCCCCCGGTGGATCCTGCTGCGAACAGTACCCAACTTCACGCCGAGCGTGGCGCCGATCTCCTCGTAGGAGAGGCCCTCGACGTCACACAGGACGACCGCGGCACGGAACTCCGGGGGAAGCTCGTCCAGCGCGGCCTGCAGGTCCGGGTCGAGGTGGGTCTCGACGTACACCTCCTCCGGGCTCGGGTCGTCGCCGGCGAGGCGGTCGGTGTCGTCCGGCAGCCCCTCCATGCGCAGCCGCGAGCGACGGCGTGCCATGTCGAGGAAGAGGTTGGTGGTGATGCGGTGCAGCCAGCCCTCGAACGTGCCCGGCTTGTAGTTCGCGAGCGACCGGAACACCCGGATGAAGGTCTCCTGGGTGAGGTCCTCGGCGTCGTGCGCGTTACCCGTCAGGCGGTAGGCCAGACGGTAGACGCGGTCGGCGTGCTCCCGCACGACCTCGTCCCACGACGGCGGTGTCCACGTGGACTCGGCGTCGAGCGTGACGGGCGCGGCGTCGGCTGTCTGCGTAGGCATCGGGGCGTGTGCCACCTCTTCCGGGTCGGTAAACCCACTGACCTGCTCAACGTGCGCCGTGCTCATCGTGTTCCCCATCCCCCGACCTGTGTCGTAGTGTCACCCAGGATCATTTCGGGCGCTGGTGTGAAGCTAGTGAGAGTCGACTGAGAAGCGCCTGAGAATCGACCGGGGCCTTATCACCCGGTTCGGGGGCCGACAACGCTAATCTCACACTTCGTGGCATCCGATACGCCGACGATCGACTCGGACGCAGTGCATGCGTACGTCGAGGGCTACCTCACCGAGGAAGACGCCGTGGCGGCCGCGCGCAGACGGGCGGACCAGCTGGGCGCCGGTCCGGTCTCCCCTGGAGCCGGCGCGGCACTGCGGTTCCTGGCGACCGCGCTGCAGGCCAAGGCCGTGGTCGAGGTCGGGACCGGCGCCGGGGTCAGCGGCCTGTACCTGCTGCGCGGCATGGCCCCCGACGGCGTCCTGACCTCCATCGATGTGGACCCCGAGCCACAGGGCGCGGCCAAACGCGCGTTCACGAACGCCGGCATCCCGCCCGGCCGGACCCGCCTGATCATGGGCCGCGCACTGGACGTGCTGCCCCGGCTGACCGAGGGCGCGTACGACCTCCTGTTCGTCGACGCCGCGAAGCCGGAGTACCCCAGCTACCACGAGCAGGGCGTCCGCCTGCTCCGCCCGGGCGGCGTCATCGCGTTCGGCAGCGTGCTGTGGTCCGGCCGCGTGGTCAACCCCACCCGCCGCGACACGGAAACCGTCGCCCTACGCGACGTGGCCCGCATAGTCCGCGACGACGACCGCCTCGTCCCGGTCCTGCTCCCCCTGGGCGACGGCCTCCTGGTCGCGGCAAAAGCACGCTGACCAGCGCTTTCGCCGAAAACCCACGAGCCAAACGCCCGCGAAACAACCTCGCCCAAGATCATCGCGCCCAGTCACGGACATCCGCCGCCCAGTCCCGGGGGGGCCACCCCGGCACCAATTCTACCGGCGGACACCGACGAGCACGGGTTGTCGATCTTGTCTGTGGATAACTGGCGCGGCTGTGGACAACTAGTTGTCGTTCGTCGCCGCGTAGCCGCCCACGGTCAGGGCGATCGACAGGCCGATGATCAGCATGGCGAGCGCGCCCCCGCTGAGGAAACCCCACACGATCACGACCACGGCGAACGGCGCGAACACCGCCAGCCCCGACAGGATGCCGGCCACCCAGCGGATCCGCCGGTCCCGCCGCCCGCCAGTACCGCCGACCTGCGACATCTGCCACACGGCCCGGTATGGATCCTTGTCCCCAGGTGGCTCCATACCCCAAGGGTAGGCGCGCACCCGGCCAAAAAGGACGCGAATCAGTCGACTCGCTCGCCCTTGCCGAGCACGACGACCCCACCCGCACTGACCGTCCAGCGCTGCCGGTCCGCGGCCAGGTCGACCCCGATCTCCGCGCCCTCGGCGACCTGCACGTTCTTGTCGAGGATCGCCCGCCGCACGACCGCGCCCTTGCCGATCCGCACCCCGGGCAGCAGCACGCTGCCCTCGACCCGCGCGCCATCCTCGATCAGCACGTCCGCGCTGATCACCGAGTCGCACACGGTCGATCCCGACACGATCGTCCCCGGTCCGACGATCGACTCGACCGCGCTGCCGGAGTTGACGAACTTCGCCGGCGGCAGCGGCGGCGTCGCGGTCCGGATGGGCCACCGGTGGTTGTACAGGTTGAACACCGGGTGCACCGACACGAGGTCCAGGTGCGACTCGTAGTACGCGTCGAGCGTCCCGACGTCCCGCCAGTACCCGCGGTCGCGCTCCGTCGCGCCCGGCACCGCGTTGTCGTCGAAGTCGTACACCCGCGCCTCGCCCCGCCCGACGAGCATCGGGATGATGTCGCCGCCCATGTCGTGCATGGACTCGGGGTTCGCGGCGTCCTCACGCAGCGCCTCGAGCAGCGTCGACGTGCGGAAGACGTAGTTGCCCATCGACGCGAACGTGACGTCCGGGTCGTCCGGCACGTGCGGCGGGTTCGCCGGCTTCTCCAGGAAGCGGGTGATCTTGCCGTCCGCGTCCGAGTCGATGCAGCCGAACGCCTTCGCCTCGGGGCGCGGCACCCGGATCCCGGCCACGGTCACCCCGGCGCCGGAGTCGATGTGCTGCTCGACCATCTGCGCCGGGTCCATCCGGTACACGTGGTCGGCGCCGAAGACCACGATGTGGTCCGGCTTCTCGTCGTACACCAGGTTCAGCGACTGGTAGATCGCGTCCGCACTGCCCGTGTACCACCTCGGCCCGAGCCGCTGCTGCGCCGGCACCGGGGTGATGTACTGCCCCAGCACGCTGGACAACCGCCAGGTCGTGGAGATGTGCCGGTCCAGCGAGTGCGACTTGTACTGGGTCAGCACGCACAGGCGGTGGAAGCCGGCGTTCACGAGGTTGGACAGCACGAAGTCGATCAGCCGGTAGTTCCCTCCGAAGGGGACGGCGGGTTTCGCGCGGTCCGCCGTGAGCGGCCACAGACGCTTCCCTTCGCCACCGGCGAGCACGATCGCGAGCACGTTCGGCTGCTGCCACTTCACGGGGCTGACCCTAACGGCGTACCCGCACGTACGGCTACCTTGAGGCACGTGCGTATCGGGCTGTTAACTCGGGAGTGGCCGCCGGAGGTGTACGGCGGCGCGGGCGTGCACGTGGAGTTCCTCGTGCCTCGGCTGCGTGAGCTGGTCGACGTCGACGTGCACTGTTTCGGCGGGCCGAGGTCGGGCGAGGGTGTCCACTCGCACCGCCCCGCGCCCGGGATGGAGCACGCGAACCAGGCGCTGAGCACGCTGTCGGTCGACCTGTCGATCACGGCGGCCGTCGAGGGCGTCGACCTCGTGCACTCGCACACCTGGTACGCCAACCACGCCGGCCACCTCGCGAAGCTGCTGTTCGGGGTGCCGCACGTGGTCACCGCGCACTCGGTGGAGCCACGCCGGCCGTGGAAGGCGGAGCAGCTCGGCGGCGGGTACCGGCTGTCGTCGTGGGTGGAGAAGACGGCCTACGAGTCCGCGGACGCGATCATCGCGGTGAGCGAGGGCATGCGTGCGGACGTGCTCGACTGCTACCCGGCACTGGACCCCGACCGGGTGAAGGTCGTCCGCAACGGCATCGACTCGTCGTCGTACCACCCGGTGACCGAGTCGGACGCGCTGCGCCACTACGGAGTGGACCCGGACCGCCCGATCGTGGTGTTCGTCGGGAGGATCACCCGGCAGAAGGGTGTTGGCCACCTGATCGCCGCCGCGCACCAGATCGACGCCGACGCGCAGCTCGTGCTGTGCGCCGGCGCCCCGGACACGCCGGAGATCGCCGAGGAGACGACCAAGGCGGTCTCGGAGCTGGCGGCGGCGCGGCCCGGCGTGTACTGGATCCAGAAGATGCTGCAGCCGGCGGAGGTGCGGCAGTTCCTCAGCCACGCCACGGTGTTCGTGTGCCCGTCGGTGTACGAGCCGCTCGGCATCGTGAACCTGGAGGCCATGGCGTGCGGCACGGCCGTGGTCGCCTCGGACGTCGGTGGGATCCCCGAGGTCGTCGACGACGGCCGGACGGGCCTGCTGGTGCACTACGACGCGGCCAACGAGTCCGCGTTCCGCGTCGGCCTCGCGGACGCCGTGAACACCCTGCTGGGTGACCCCGACCGGGCGAAGGCCATGGGTACGGCGGGCCGGGAGCGGGCGGTCACGGAGTTCTCGTGGGCGTCGGTCGCGGAGCAGACGGTGGCGGTCTACCGGTCGGTTCTCGGCTGACACGCCATGCGGGCACAACTGGGTGCGGGCGAGGTGACACTGCGCCGCTGGCGGGAGACGGACGCGGCGGAGCTCTACCAGGTCGTGCAGGAGTCGCTCGAGCACCTGAGGCCGTGGATGCCGTGGGTGGCGAACGACTACCCGCCGGAGGCCGCCGCCGAGTTCCTGGTGAGCACGCAGGCGGACTGGGAGAGCGGCGCGGCCTACGGGTACGCGATCTTCGTGCAGGGCCGGCTCGCGGGCTCCGCGAGCCTGATGGCCCGCATCGGTCCCGGCGGCATGGAGATCGGTTACTGGCTGCACCCGGCCTACCTCGGCCGTGGCACGGCGACGCGGGCGACGTCACTGCTGGTAGCCGAGGCCTTCCGGACCGGCGTGCGGCGGGTGGAAATCGTCACGGACGTGGCGAACTTCCGCAGCGCCGCCATCCCGAGGCGCCTCGGCTTCAAGGAGGTGGAGCGGCGTTCGCCACAGGAGCCGCTCACCCCGGGCGAGGACGGCGTGGACATCATCTGGCGCCTGACCCCTGACCGGGTTTGATACGGGAAAGCTCAGGGATCTTCCTGAGAGCCTGTTCAGCCGGTGCCCAATAGTTTCTTGTGCATGGCACCTTCGCGCATCAGACTGGCCCGCTTCACGGTGGCATCCGCGCTCGCCACCGCGCTGAGCCAGGTGGTGCTGCTGGTGCTGTACGCCTGGACCCCGTTCGACGCGACGGTCGCGAGCACGGCCGCGTTCCTCGCCGGCTCGGTGCCGCACTTCCTGATGGTCCGCTACTGGGCGTGGCCGCCGGGCAAGCTGCGTGCCCAGCTGGCGACGTACCTGACGGTGACGCTGGTCGGCGGGGCGGCGTCCATCGCGCTGACCACCGCCGCCGAGCGGCTGGTACTGCCGTTCCTGTCGGCCGGCTGGCAGCCGATCGCCCTGACGTTGAGCTACCTGGCGGCGAGCGGCCCGGTGTTCCTGGCCAAGTTCGCGATCTTCGACCGGGTCTTCGCCGCCCGCGCCGAGCGCAAGTACGCCGCGCTGGCGCTGGCCGGCTGACCAGGGGCGGGCGGGCCGGCAGGGGGAGGCCGGCACCGCCCGCCAGGATGGTCAGCCCGTCACGAGCTGAAGGCCGTACACGCTCAACGGTTCCGTGACCGGCTGGAAGAAGGTCGTGCCGCCGCTGGAGCAGTTGCCCGACCCACCGGAGGTCATGCCGACTGCCCGCCTCGTGCCCGAGTTCGTCACCAGCGAGCCACCGGAGTCACCCGGTTCGGCACACACGTTGGTGCGAATCATCTGGTAGACGCAGCCCTGCGAGTAGCAGACCGTCTGGTTCGTGGCGGTGACACTGCCACAGTGCCAGCCCGTGGTGGAGCCGGACCGGCACACGGCCATCCCGCTCGTCGCGGTCGCCGCGCCGACGACGCTGACGTCGCTACCGCTCGAGTACCGGTCGACCAGCGGGGTGGACACCGCCGAGGAGGACGTGACGCGGATGATGCCGTAGTCGTTCGTCGGGAACGACGTGCCGGCCCGCGAACCGATGCTGCCGCCTGTACCCGACCAGTTGGTGCCGATGTTGGTGCAGTGGCCGGCCGTGATCACGTACCGGGTGCTGCCGGACTGGGCGTTGAAGCCGAGCGAGCAGCGCGAGCCGCCCGTGGTGATGGCCTGGCCGCCGATGAGGTTCCACAGCGGCTTCGGCGCCTCGGCCACGTGCTGGATCTTGACGGCGCCCGCGCCGAGGCCGGCGGCCCAGCTCGTCACGCCCTTGTCGGAGCCGTGCACCTCGACCACGAGCGACTTGGTCGCGTCGTCGACGTACCAGCCGGTCACGGAGCTCGGCCGGTTCGCCGCCGCGGTGTTGAGCGACGTCATCGCCGAGGACAGGTCAGCGGCACTCCGCTGTTCGACGGGAGCCGCGCCTGCGGGAGCGGCCATGGACAGCGCTACGCCGGCAGCCAGCAGTACGGCACCGGTTAAGCGCGCGAAGGTGATGTGTTTCATCAGGATCTTCTCCCTCTATTGCAGGGGTGAGGGATGTGCACCACCCGGTCGGGTGATGACCGATGAAACTAAGTTATCGGCGCGTTTGTCCGATATCGGCCGATCGGGGACAACAGTTGCCAGTTCAGGCCTGGGCGACCAGCTCCACGAGCGTGCGTGCCGCGAACCCGGTCGCGCCCGCGGTCACCTCGTCGTAGTTGCGGTCCGCCCGCGCCGGCCCCGCGATGTCCAGGTGCGCCCACGGCAGCCCGCCCGTGAACTCACGCAGGAACATGGCCGCCGCGATCCCGCCGGGGCCCGGCGGACACTGCCGCACGTCCGCGATCTCGCTGCGGACCGTGTCCGCGAACTCGTCCGCCACCGAGCCGACGTCCGAACCCAGCGGCATGCGCCACCAGCGCTCGCCCGCCGACGCACCCGCCGCCAGCACGCGCGAGGCGACCTCGTCGCTCGACGCGAACACGCCGCCGGTCCGCAGGCCGAGCGAGATCTTCATCGCACCGGTCAGCGTCGCGACGTCGACCAGCAGGTCGGGCTTGAGCCGGTCGACCGCGTACGCCAGCGCGTCGGCCATCACCATCCGGCCCTCGGCGTCGGTGTTGGTCACCTCGGTCGTCCGCCCGCCGTAATGGCGCACGACATCGCCGGGCCGGTACGCCGACCCGGAGAGGTGGTTCTCCGCGCACGACACCAGCCCGGTCACCCGGACGTCCAGCCCGAGCCGCGCGATCGCCTCCACGGCGGCGATGACCGCGGCACCGCCGGACATGTCCGTGCGCATCAGATGCATGCCATCCGCCGGCTTGATCGACACACCGCCCGTGTCGAACGTGATGCCCTTGCCGACGAGCACCACGTGCGGCCTCTTTGTAGCAGGGCGCCACGACAATTCCACGAAGCGCGGCGGCCGCACCGAGCCGCCACCGACCGCGAGCACACCGCCGAAACCCTGCTCGGCCAGCCACTTCTCGTCCCGCACGACGACGTCGGTGACCTTGCCGGCGGTGCGGGTCGCCATGGTCGCGAGCCACACCGGGTCCTTGACGTTGGACGGGGTGTTCGCGAGATCCCGCGCGAGGGCCGTGGCCTGCGCGAGCACCGCGGCCCGTCGCACGGGTTCGTCGAGCGCCGAGTCGGCCGTGACGAGCCGGATGGTGCGCACGGCGGGTGGAGCGGCCTGCCCCGTCACCGCGTACCGGTATCCGCCCAGCCGCAGCCCGCACACCAGCTCGCTGACCTCGTTCGGGCCGATCGAGGACGGCAGCTCGAGCTGCAGCGTCCGCTCGGCGGGCCGGCCGGCGTCGGTGTCCTGCGCGATTCGCGCGTTCAGCGCCTTGGTCAGGGCCGCACCCGCGGTGCGCCACTGGCCGGGCGCACCGTCCCCGACCCCGGCGACCCAGCGCACCGAGGACCCCACCGGCCCCGGCTGCACCTCGCCCGCCCTGCCGGTGAGTGCGACGGCGGCCATCCACTCGCCGGTCAGTTCGTTCCCCCGGGTCGACAGCGAGGCCGGTGCCGCATCACCGGCCCGGCACACCACGGCGAGCGGGGTCGCCCGCCGTGGCGCGGGAATCACCTCCACATCGGGAAGCGCCGTCGGTATCGCGGGCACCGATGTACGCAACGGACCTCCATACTCGACGGAACAGAACCTCCACTCTGGACCGTCAGCCAGCCGCGGCCTTCAACGCGTCACCCAGGGCAGAAGCTTCTTCAGCCGACATCTCGACGACGAGACGCCCACCGCCCTCGAGTGGGACGCGCATCACGATGCCCCGACCCTCCTTGGTCACCTCGAGGGGACCGTCCCCGGTCCGGGGCTTCATGGCCGCCATAGCGTGCTCCCTCCGTCATAGCCTGCCACCTCGGCCGGACTCACCCGGCCAAAGACCCTGACATTCTCCCCTATGGCATCTCGGCGGTGAAATCGAACCGATCACCTGCGTGTCGGTGACCGGCCAAGACGCGCGCGCACCGCACTAGACTCGACCATCGTGCGAGCCCGGTCGGCGCTGTTCGACGTCTACGGCAGCTACCTCAGAGCCAGAGGTGGCTCCGCGACGATCGCCGCGCTCGTGCGCCTGCTGGACCCGCTCGGTTTCGAGGCGCCGGCCATCCGGACCGCCGTGTCCAGAATGGTGCGACAGGACTGGCTGCGGCCGGTCAGGCTGCCCGACGGCCCCGGATACGCGCTGACCAAGCGGGCTGAACGGCGGCTTGACGAGGCGGCTTCCCGGATCTACCGCACCCGACCCTCCACATGGGACGGCCGCTGGCACGTGCTCGTGCTGGAGGAGCTGCCGAACCGGGGCGCCCGCGACCGCCTCGACTCTTCCCTGCGACTGATCGGCTACGGACCGTTGGGCCCCACGACGTGGGTGGCGCCGAGGCCGTCCCCGGAGCTGCCGGACATCCTGGAAGGCGTGCCCGCCCGCGTCTTCCACGGCGACCACGACGGCGACGACAAGGACCTGGCGGCCAAGGCCTGGGACCTGGACACACTCGCCGCCGACTACACCGCCTTCGTGACCGAGTGGCTACCTGTCGTGTCCGCTGTGGACGGTTCGAAGCCGGCCGAGGCCTTCGCCGCGTCACAGCGTCTCCTGCACGCGTGGCGGAAGTTCCTGTTCCGCGACCCGGGGCTGCCGGCACTGGTCCTACCGCCCGACTGGCCGGGTACCGCGGCCGCCGAGTTCTTCGACAAGCACACGCACCGCCTGGCCCCCGCCGCGGAGAGTTTCCTGTCCGACTGCCTCAGCCGAGGCAACCGCACCAGGTCGAGCGCCTGAGGAGGATCCGTTGACGTCCCTGCTGGTCGACGACAGTGATGGGGTGCGCACGTTCACCCTCAACCGCCCCGAGGCGTACAACTCGCTGACGGTCGAGCTGAAGGAAGCCCTACGCGACGCCCTGGCCGAGGCGGCAGCGGATCCGGCCGTGCGCGCGGTGGTCCTGACGGGCGCGGGCAAGGCCTTCTGCGCGGGCCAGGACCTGAAGGAGCACGTGGCCGCCCTCCAGTCGAACGACCCCACCCCGTTCCGCACGGTGGCCGAGCACTACAACCCGATCGTCCGCGCCATCACGTCGATGCCGAAACCGGTGATAGCCGCGGTGAACGGCATGGCGGCGGGCGCCGGTGCCTCGTTCGCGTACGCGTGCGACCTGCGGGTGATGGCCCGCTCGGCCAAGTTCCTGATGGCCTTCGCGACAATCGGCCTGACCGCGGACTCCGGCGCGTCCTGGACCCTGCCGAGGCTGATCGGCTACGGCCGAGCCATGGAGTTGATGCTGCTGGCCAAGCCGGTGACGGCCGACCAGGCACTGGCGATGGGCATGGCAACGGAGGTCGTCGACGACGACGCGGCGCTGTCGACCGCCCAGGAACTGGCGTCCCGCATGGCCGCCGGCCCCACAACCGGCTACGCCAAGATCAAGGAAGCCCTCCTGACAGCGGCCGGCGCCGACCTGGAACAAGCCCTGGCAGCAGAGGACGCGGCCCAGTCCCTACTCGGCGCGACGACAGACCACCGTGAAGCAGTAGATGCGTTCGTGGCAAAGCGAACCCCCACATTCAAGGGCCACTGACCACGCGCAACCCCGACCACCAAACGGCCTAAGCAAACGCGTTCACCAAACGCGGACCACACGCCCACCCCCCACCCGATCCCGGGGGCGGCCCCGACGCCAGTCTATCGGTACCTACCGACGGAACCGGTCGAGACGATCTTGGCTGTGGACAACTGCATCGGCTGTGGATAACCGCCGGGCGAGGCGTCTTTGCCTTGCGGCCAAAGGAAGGTGGAGGCGCGTGTCAGCGCGTCGATCCTCGTCCACGCGCCAACGGCAGGTTTCGCGACGTCAGTTTTCCGAGTCGGCGGCGGCCAGTGCGGACTCGATGCGTTCCCGCGCACCGGCCAGGTGGCGGTCGCATATCTTGGCCAGTGCCTCACCGCGTTCCCACAGTGCCAGCGACTCCTCGAGGGAGAGGCCACCCGCTTCGAGTTTGGCCACCACCTCCGCCAGTTCGTCGCGGGCTGCCTCGTAGCCGAGGGCCGAGGCGCCCGGCGTCGACGGATCGCTCGCAAGTTCGCTCACTGGGCGTGGGTCTCCAATCGGCTGTGGGCGTTCACCAACGCGGCGGCCACGGCCTGGTCGTAGCCGACGAACGCCTCCGCGAAGTCGGCGCCGTCGCGTTCGGCCACCGCCTCCTCGATGCGCTCCAGCGCACGACTCACCCGATGGCGGTGCTGCGAGCCACGGCCGAGCCACCAGCGCATGCCAGCGTAGTCGGACGTCGCCTCGGACAGCGCGCGCAACCGGACCGGCAGGTTCCGGCAGCCAGGTGCGTCGCAGCCCGCGAGGAGTTCGGCCCAGCACTCCGCCGCCGCGGCGTCGGCCTCCCGCGCTCGGCGGGACACCACGTCGGCCGGCGCGCGCAACGCCGGCTCATGCTCCATGGCCCGCGCGACGGCACGGGTGGCATCGATCGTCAACGGCAGGAACGTCGGCTCACGATCCAGTCTCGGCACCGGTACCTCCGCTCGCGTCACCCCAGGCGGACGCGATCGCGTGCACCGCGCCGTCGGTGACACGAACCCGCAGGCGAGTCCCTTCCGGCGCCTCTGCCGTCGAGCGGAGCACTCGTGGGCTTCCTTCCGCGTCCACCCACTGCACGACCGCGTACCCGCGCGCAAGCGTGGCGGCTGGTCCGAGCGTCGTCAAGCGGGCCCTTGTGTGGTCCAAGGCCGCCCGCTCAGCGGCGACGAGCGTGGTCACGGCCCGCCTTGATCGCTCCACGAGCATGCTGACCTGCGCACTTCGCTGTTCCAGCGGCGTGACCGGGTCCGCGAGAACGGGCCGGCTACGCAGCGCATCGAGCAGACGACGCTCGCGATCCACCCATCCGTGCAACGCCCGCCGCGCTCGGTCGCGCAGTTGCCGGATCCTGGCGGTTTCCTCACCGATGTCCGGCACCACCCGCTTGCCGGCGTCGGTCGGGGTCGAGCAGCGGACGTCCGCGACGTGGTCGAGCAGCGGGGTGTCCTGTTCATGCCCGATGGCGCTCAGCACCGGCGTGCGGCATTCCGACACCGCGCGCAGCAGCGTCTCGTCGGAGAACGGCAGGAGGTCCTCGACGCTGCCGCCGCCCCGCGCGATCACGATGACCTCGACGTTCTTGTCGCGGTCAAGGGCACCGAGCGCGTCGACGATCTGCGGCACGGCCAACGCTCCCTGCACGGCGACGTTCTCCATGCGGAAGCGGACGGCGGGCCAGCGGGCACGGGCGTTCACCACCACGTCGTGCTCGGCCGCGGACGCCCGCCCGGTGATGAGGCCGACGGTGTTCGGCAGGAACGGCGGCTTCTTCTTGCGGCGTGGGTCGAAGAGGCCCTCCGCGGCGAGGAGCTTGCGCAGCCGCTCGATGCGCGCCAGCAGCTCGCCGATGCCGACCGCGCGGATCTCGTCGGCCCGCAACGACAGCGTGCCGCGGTTGATGAAGAACGCGGGGCGCGCGTGCAGGATGACCCGCGTCCCGTCGGCCAGCGGCGGTTGGTGCTCGCGCAGCACGCCGGTCGGACAGGTGACGGTCATCGAGACGTCGGCGGCCGGGTCACGCAGCGTGAGGAACGCGGTGCCGGTGCCGGGGCGGTTCGAGATCTGGGTGACCTGGCCCTCGACCCACACGTCACCGAGGCGGTTGATCCAGTCGGCGACCTTGCGCGCGACCGTCCGCACCGGCCATGGCTTCTCGGGGCTGGTTGCTGGTTCCGTCACCGCTGGTCGCGAACCGTCGCGATGCGGCGGGTGAGCATGCCGACGAAGGACGGCCGGTTGCCGTGCGCGCGCTCGTACTCGAGCAGCTCACCCAGCTCGTCGGCGGAGAACCGGCGCAGCCGGGCACGCAGTTGCGGCAGCGAGAGCTCGTCGTAGCCGGTGGCCTCGGGCAGTGGCCTGCCGTCCGCCACGCCGTCACCGTCCGTGCCGCCGGGCTCGTCCCCGAAGTCGTCGTACCCGCCGGCCTCGTGCGCGTCCGTCTCCGCCGCGAGTGCCTGCTCCTCCTGCGTCCACGGGTCAGGTGTGGCGAACATCTCGCCGCTCACGCTGTGGTGACCGTTACGCCGCTCCGGCTCGTCGTCGACCCGGTCGAAGGCGGAATCGAACGGCGTGGGCTTGCTGAGGTCGAACCCGTCGTCCTGGACGTCCTCGTCGAAGGTGGCCCATTCGGGCGCGTCCTCGACGGGCCGCAGGCTCGCGAGCACCTCGTCGCCGCGAATCGCCAGCTCGGTGACCTGCTGTTGTACGCGCATGGAGACCTGCAGAGCCTGGCTCGCCACGGTGACCGGCAGCCCGGCGAGCTTGGCGGGCAGCGAGCGGGCCTGTTCCACGGCGGTGACGGCGAGGCCGGCCGCAACCCGGATCGGGAGCGGGAGTGACTTCATGCGCCTAGCCTGCACCAGTCCAGCCGATCTGCCTACAGAGGAGTCCGGTACGTACGCTGGGTGGCATGACCAAGCGAGTTCTGCTGGCCAAGCCGCGCGGCTACTGCGCCGGTGTCGACCGTGCCGTGGTGACCGTGGAGAAGGCGCTCGAGACCTACGGCGCCCCGGTCTACGTGCGCAAAGAGATCGTGCACAACAAGCACGTGGTCGAAACCCTGACCGAACGCGGCGCGATCTTCGTCGACGAGGCCGACGAGGTGCCGGAGGGCGCGCTCGTGGTGTTCTCCGCGCACGGCGTGTCGCCCGCCGTGCACGAGCAGGCGGCCGCACGGCAGCTGCGCACCATCGACGCCACCTGCCCGCTGGTCACCAAGGTCCACCAGGAAGCGAAGCGCTTCGCCCGCGACGACTACGACATCCTGCTCATCGGCCACGAGGGGCACGAGGAGGTCGAGGGCACCGCCGGCGAGGCGCCGCAGCACGTCCACCTGGTCGACACCGCCGAGGACGCCGACAAGGTCACCGTCCGTGACCCCTCCAAGGTCGTCTGGCTGTCCCAGACCACCCTGTCGGTCGACGAGACGATGGTGCGCGTCAACCAGCTGAAGGCCCGCTTCCCCGACCTCCAGGACCCGCCGAGCGACGACATCTGCTACGCCACGCAGAACCGCCAGGTCGCGGTGAAGGCGATGGCCCCGGACTGCGAACTGGTACTCGTGGTCGGCTCCCAGAACTCGTCCAACTCGAAGCGCTTGGTCGAGGTGGCCCTACAGGCCGGCGCACGAGCGTCGTACCTGGTGGACTACGCCCGCGAGGTCGACCCCACCTGGCTCGACGGTGTCACCACGGTCGGTGTGACCAGCGGCGCGTCCGTGCCGGACATCCTCGTCATGGACCTCCTCGCGTGGCTCGCCGACCGCGGCTTCGCCGACGTCCAGGAAGTGACCACCGCCAACGAGAAGGTCTCCTTCGCCCTCCCGCGCGAGCTGCGCAAGGCGCTGAAGGACAACGGCCTGCTGGGCAGCGTCCGCTAGCCGCGGCCGACGCCTAGGCGAACGCGCCGAAGTCAGTACCGACCCCATCACGCGACGGTCAGCGGTTGTTCTCCGGCGGACGGCGTCGTGGCTGGCGGCCTGGCGTGCCGCCACGGCCATCCCGCCCGGCGTCGCGGCCAGGCTCCCGCCGGCCGCCACCGCGCTCATCCCTGGGCGCGCCGCCGTCAACGCCCGGCTCACGGCGACGCGCAGGCGGTTCACCGCCACGTCCCCGGCCACGCGCACCGTCCGGTGGCTGCTCGGCCCGGCCTCGCTCGCCCCGACCCATCGCGTCACGACGCCTCGGGTCGCGGGCACCGTCCCGGCCACCCGGCTCACGCGACGGCGTTGGACGCGGTCCCCGCCCCGGCACGCGACGGCCAGCGCGCTCGTCCGCCGACACGCCCTCCGGCTCAGGCCGACCACGGCGCGCCGGCACCGCGGCCCGGTCCTTGCCCGGCCGGTCCCGCGGATCTCGCCCGCCGCTGCTCTGCCCGGGCTCGTCGGCCAGTCCAGCGTCGCCCCCGCGCACGGCACGTTCCTTCGCCGGCTTGTTGGGCCGCACGTCGGGGTTGGGATCCCGTTCCCGCCACCACCGGAACAACCCGATCGCGACCACGATGCCCGTCGTGATGCCCATCGTCGGGAAGTTGCTGGTCAGTGGCAATGCGACCGACAGGATCAGCGACTTCAGGCCGCCGCTGGGCTTCGGCCCCAGCAACACGACGGCGCCGATAGCGGTGATCGCGAACACCAGCGGTGGCTGCACTATCGGACCGAACAGGCTCCGCCTGCGGACGAAGCAGACCGCGACGACGCAGCCCACCACGAAGGCGCCCTGGTAGATCCGTCCCAGTGAGTCCTGCCGCTGCATGTCGACGAACGCGGCGATCGCCGTTACACCGAACGCGAGCAGGACCGCCGCCCACCAAGGCAGTCCACGGAACTGCCCGAAAATCGGACGGTCATCCCACGCCGGTCCGGCGTCTATTTCAGGATCGCTCCTGCGATCGCGAGTCGCGGTCACAAGGCACACGTTAGTGGGTCCGCGGGTCAGCCTGACCAGCGTTCTGAAAACGGCACGCCTGATGCCACACCATGATGTGAACCAGAACACAAACGTGTACTGTCCGCTGCCAGGGCTCACGCCGCCGGAATTATTGAGTTATCGGTGGTCAACGCTCCATAGGCACCTCCACATCGGACAATTCGTCGTACTGTTCGGGCGGCAGTACGTCACGCCCAGTAGGCGCCGCGTTGGCGACCACCTCGTCCGACCGGCGGACCACGGGTAGCGGCGTCGGGCTGGCCGCAGCGTCCGTCAGAGGCGCGACCGCCGCCGTGAACTGCGTCAGCGCGTCGAGCTCACGCCGCCGGGCCTGCAGGAACCGCTGCAGGTGCGTGCTCGACACATTGACCGAGTCCACCGCGTTCTCGGCCGCCCGGTGCGCCGCGAGCGCCTGCCCGCGCAGTGCGTCGATGTCCGCCGCCAGAACCCGCTCGCTCGCCGCGAGCATGGCCGCCGACGCGATCACCGCGAATCCCGTCGGCCCGCACACGAACACCCGCCGGTCGAGCAGCCAGCGGAGCAGGTTGGGATCGGTGTCCAGCGCGGCGACCACCGCGGCGTCGGAGGGAACGAACATGATCGTGCCGTAGATCGCGTCCGCCCAGCGCTGGTACCCCTTGCTCGCGAGCTCCGCCGCCCGCGACCGGATGTTGCGCACATGCACGCGCAGCGCGTCCGCCCGCTCCTCCGGATCCTCGGTCTCGACCGCCTCGATCCAGCAGGCGATCGTCATCTTCGCGTCGACCGGCACGAGCCGCCCGTCGCCGACCGAGAGCAGCATGTCCGGCCGCACGGACCCACCGCCCGCGACATCGGTCTGCAAGGTGAAGTGCAGCCCCTCGCGTAAGCCAAGCGAACGCGCGGTCTCCACCAGTACCTGCTCGCCGAGCTCGCCCCGCCCGCTGATGGACGCGAACATCACTTCGTAGCGACGCAGGGCGGTCGCGTGCGCGTCGGACCGGTCGCGCTCGTCACGCACGGCGAGCACGGCTTCGTCCAGTCTGCGCTGGCTGTCGTTGTACAGCCGCCGGAAGAGTGCCGCGCCGCCGACGAGCAGCAGCAACAACACGAACGCGACGGTGCCCAACACCGCTGCCACTGATGTCCCCTTTCCACGGGTCGAATCGAGTGGACGCATCATGAACCACGGCACCGACAATTCCGCGCCGACACCGGCACGCCGGGCGTGATTGGGAAGGTCCGGGCGCGAATGGAAGGTTTGACGAATTAAATTTCTTGCCGTTTTCCTGGGGCCTGTCGCTCGATCGGGTGGCGCGCCTCCCTCCCATCGTCGCCGCGACGATCTAACTTGGCGGCCATGCGAGTGCTCCACACCTCCGACTGGCACGTGGGACGTATGTTCCACGGCCGGGACCTGCTTGCCGATCAGGAGTCCGTGTTGGCCGGACTGGCCGACATGGTGGCCGACGAGCGGGTCGATGTCGTGGTGGTGTCCGGCGACATCTACGACCGTGCGGTGCCGTCCGGTGAGGCGGTGTCGGTCTGCACCCGGGTGCTGGACCGGATCCGTGAAGCCGGCGCACGGTTGGTGATCACACCGGGAAACCACGACTCGGCGCCACGGTTGGGCGCGTTCGCAGAGTTCGCGGCGGCGGGCGGCCTGCACCTGCGTACGCGGGTCGCGGAGCTGGACCGTCCCGTGCTGCTCGAGGACGTGCACGGACCTGTTGCGCTGTACGGGATTCCGTATCTCGAACCGGAGCCCGCGCGGCACTCGCTGGAGATCGAGGCGACCGGACACGCCGGCGTGCTCACGGAGGCGATGCGCCGTGTGCGAGCCGACCTGGCCGCACGAGGACCGGGCGTGCGGTCGGTCGTGCTCGCGCATGCCTTTGTCACCGGCGGCGCGCCGAGCGCGTCGGAACGGACGATCTCCGTCGGCGGTGTCGAACAGGTCGCCAGCACCGTGTTCGACGGCGTTGACTATGTGGCGCTCGGCCATCTCCACGGGCCACAACGGCTGGCCGAGCACCTCCGGTATTCCGGCAGTCCCCTGGCGTATTCGTTCTCCGAGGCGCGGCACCGAAAGTCGGTGTGGCTCGTGGAACTGGACGCCGGTGGGCTCGCCGGAGTAGAGCGGCGGGAGCTGCCGGTCCCGCGCACGCTCGCCACGGTCCGCGGGGACCTCGACGAGTTGCTCACCTCGCCGGCACATGAGCGACTGGTCGACGTGTACCTGTCGGTGGAGCTGACCGACCGGGTACGTCCGACGGACGCGTTACGCCGTCTGCAGAAGCGGTTTCCGCATGCCGTGCATGTCGAGTGGCGGCCGGCGAGCGGCCCGCTGGCCACGCCACTGCGATACGCCACGACCGTGCGAGACCGGTCCGACCACGACGTGGCGTGCGACTTCGTCACCGAGTGCCGGGGTGCGGAGCCGACTGAGCACGAGCGGGCTCTCCTGCAGGAGGCGTTCGCGGCCGTGGCGAACGACGAGCGAGCCGAGCTCGCGCGGCAGCGCGGGGGAAGGGAGGCCGCATGAGCGAAGACTGCTTACCGCCGGCCGCCCGGCTCGTGGTGGCGCCGAGCATGCGCGGCGCCACCACGTCGCGGAACGAACCTCGGGCCCAGTGGCGACCGCGAGCCACGCGGGTCCGCGAGGAGTGGCCGTGAGCCGGAAGCGGTGAGGCTGCATCGGCTGGAGCTGACCGCGTTCGGGCCGTATGCCGGTCGTGAGGCCGTGGACTTCGACCGGCTCGGTGCGGACGGGCTGTTCCTCCTGCACGGTGACACGGGCGCCGGCAAGACGACGCTGCTGGACGCGGTGGCGTTCGCCTTGTTCGGCGCCGTGCCCGGGGTGCGCGACCAGGCGAAGCGGTTGCGGTGTGACTACGCGGATCCGAACGTGGTCACCGAGGTTCGGCTTGAGCTGACCGTGCGCGGGCACCGGCTGCGGCTGGTACGGAGCCCGGAGTACCTACGTCCGAAGAAACGAGGTGATGGCACTACAAAGCAGCACGCGAAGGCGTCGCTGACCTGGATCGGCACGGCGCCGAGCGGGCACGCCCCCGACGGGCTGACGAGGATCGACGAGGTCGGTCGCACGATCGAACGGCTGCTCGGGATGAGCAAGGACCAGTTCTTCCAGGTGGTCCTGCTGCCGCAAGGCGAGTTCGCACACTTCCTGCGTGCGGAGACCGCCGAGCGGGAGAAGCTGCTTGAGAGGTTGTTCGGTACGCAGCACTTCGCGCTGGTCGAGGAGTGGTTCCGGAATCGGCGCGCCGAGCAGGGCCGGGCTCTGGAAGCTGGGCGGCTGCGGTGCGTGCAGCTGGTCGCGCGGCTCGCGCAGGCTGTCGGCTCGGAACCCCCTGCCGATGACGCGGCCGACGAGGCTTGGCTGGCGTCGCTTGTGGCCGCGGTGGAGACCGAAGCCGAGGAGGCCGCCACGCGTGAACTCGCCGCGGCGGTCACGCGTGACGAGGCCGAGGCGGAGCTGGTCGCGCGTCGGGACCTGGCGGACCGGGTGCGCCGTGTCACGGCGGCACAGGCCGAGCTGGCCGTGCTGTCGGCACAGGCGGAGAGCCGGGCTTCGTGGGCCGAGGAGCTCGCGGCCGCTCGTCGAGCGGCGCCGGTCGTGACGGCGCATCGCGAGCTCGGGCGAGTCGAGGCGCTGGCCTGTGCGGCGGACGACGCGGTCGCGGCGCTGGCCGACGGCACGCCATCGGTTGAGGAACTGGGTGGTCTGGTCGCCGGTTACGGCACCGATGATCAGCGTCCGGCCCGTGCCTCAAGCGGGGCTGGGTCGGGTTCTGCGCCTTGGCCGCCCAGCATCGGGCTGGGCCGGCTCGGCTCGGCGGGTGTCGAGCTCCGGGTGTGGAGCGGCCGGTTGCGTGAGGTCGCCGGTGCGTTGAGTGGGCTCGTGGAGGAAGCCGCGTTGCAGGCGGCTGACCAGAAGCGGGTCGACGAGCTCCGGTGGCTCGAGGAGCGCGCCAACGCGACGGTCACGTCGTGCGGTGAGCGGCTTTCCGTGTTGCCTGGCGAGGTCGAGGGCACGCGGGAGAGGCTCGCCGAGGCGGCGCGGGCCGTGGCGGAGCTGCCGGCGTTGGTGGCGGCGCGGGAGGAACTGACCGCGTTGGCACGTGACGCCATGCAGGTTCCGGCGGCGCGGCGGCTGGTGCGCGAGCGGACCGACGCGGCGCAGGCCGCGGTGGAGGCGCACCAGATGGCCAGGGAGTCCGTGCTGGACATCCGGGAGCGGCGGTTGCTCGGGATGGCGGCCGAGCTCGCCGGTGGGCTCGTTGACGGCGAGCACTGTCCGGTGTGCGGGTCGACTGACCATCCGCTGCCGGCGGCTGGTGCGGCGACACAGGTCACGGCCGCGGACGAGCGGGCGGCGGCGCTGCGAGAGCAGGAGGCCGACGTCGTGCGGCAGAAGGCCGCGCGTGAGTTGGCGCGTGCCGAGCAGGCCCTGGCCACGCTGCTGGACCGGCTGCGTGGGCGGGACGCCGACGAACTCGACGAGGCGCTGCGGGCGGCCGTCGAGGCGCATGAGCACGCCGTTCTGCTCGCGAGTGAGCATCGGCGGCTGCGGGAGCAGTTGCGGGCACTGGAGGACGAGTCTGAGGAGGTGATGGCGCGGCTTCGGGCCGTGGAGAAGGAGGCGACCGGGTACGTCCATGAGCGGGCGGCGCTGGTTGACCGGATAACTGAACGGGCCGAGCGGTTGGCGGCTGCGCGTGGTGAGCACGTCGACGTGGCGACGCGGCGGGCGCATCTGCTGTCGGTCGCGGATCGGCTGGATGCGTTGGCGGCGGCCATGGCGGAGCAGGCCGTGGCTCGTGGGCGCGTCGAGGAGCAGGCGGGCGTGGTGCGTGAAGCCGTTGAGGCGGCCGGGTTCTCGGACGTGGCGGCGGCCCTCGCAGCGGCGCGGCCGGACCACGCCGCGCTTGAGCGGCGGTTGCACGACGCGGCGGCGCGGGAGGCCGGGCTGCGGCGGGTGCTTGCCGATCCCGAGTTGGCGGGCGTTGACCCGGACCAGCGGATTGAGATCGGGCCGGCTGCGGACGCCTACTCCGTCGCGCGTGTCGAGATGGAAGCGGCGGTGGCGGCGACGCGGTTGGCGCGGCAGCGGGTCGTGGACGTCGCCGCGTTGGCTGGGCGGTTGCGTGCGGCCTGGGCGGAGTTGGGGCCGGCGCTGGCGGAGCTCGAGGAGCTGGCGGCGCTCACCGACGTCGTAAACGGGCGTGGGCAGAACGCGCGGAAGATGTCGCTGCGGGCGTATGTGCTGGCGGCGCGGCTGGAGGAGGTCGCGATCGCGGCTTCGGTCCGGCTGCGGAAGATGAGCGACGGGCGGTTCTCGTTCGTGCACACCGATGTCGCCGGGCCGCGTGGCACGCGTGGTGGGTTGGGGCTGGACGTGCTGGACGCGTACTCGGGCAGCACGCGGTCGGCGAAAACCTTGTCGGGCGGGGAGACGTTCCTGGCCTCGCTCGCGTTGGCGCTCGGCCTGGCCGACGTCGTCGCGGCGGAGACCGGGGGCGCGCTGCTGGACACGCTGTTCGTGGACGAGGGTTTCGGCATGTTGGATGCCAACACCCTCGACGAGGTGATGGACACGCTGGACGAGTTGCGGGCAGGCGGGCGCGTGGTGGGGCTGGTGTCCCACGTGGAGGAACTGCGGGACCGGATCCCCACGCGACTGCGGGTGCACAAGACGCGGGCGGGGTCGCGAGTGGAACTCATCGCTTGATGGCGGAGCCAGCCGGGGTCGCGGGGTCGCGGGGTCGCGGGGTCGCGGGGTCGCGGGGTCGCGGGGTCGCGGGGTCGCGGGGTCGCGGGGTCGCGGGG